>OIWN01000003.1_pt1 | contig 248671 bp, 176 predicted proteins | sample 1587591 | NCBI WGS metagenome assembly OIWN01 (sample SAMEA3888901, study PRJEB22519) | human gut metagenome | biome: human gut; feature: human-associated habitat; material: faeces | place: Denmark | collected 2010 | reverse complement strand
GAAAGAAGAAGCACTCTTTTTATTTCAAACAGGAAAATTTAAACAGGCTCTTAGTGGACGGATATGCCTTTTGTTCCTTTTTGCACGATTCATCCTTCTTTTTTGCACGAATTGGCACGTTTTGTTTTTGTTTGAAGTGTTAACTTTGCGAAGTAGAAAACACGTGAATACTTACATTAACTTAATATATTATGAAGAGATTCTTTTTGTATGGATGTTTTTTTGGGCTGTTCCTACCTGTTATGGGTGCGGAGGTTAATGAGCCGACTGAGATGACGGCAAGTATCAAGAATCCGAGTTTTGAAGAAGGATTGAATGGATGGGAAGCCATCGGGTTTCAGAAACAAACCAATAATTCTCCTTCAGACGAAGGGTGGAATAAAGACGGAACGGTTTACGCCGAGAAATGGGTGTCGAGTAGTTGGACTTTGCCTGATGTAAAATTATCCCAAACCGTTACAGGATTGCCGCAAGGGAGTTATACGGTGAAGGTGTATGCCCATGCCGTGAACCAATCGGGGAACCCTGAGATCACGAAGGGGGTTAGTTTTTTTGCAGGATTGAACGAGGTACAAGTAGGTGCCGGTGGTGAATATCGAATCAATGTGATAGTCACAGACGGTCGTCTGGATTTGGGGATGAAGGTCTCTTCCACAGATGCCAATTGGGTTGCATGTGATAATTTCAGATTGTATTATCATGGTAGAGAAGAGGTGGATGCCTATCGTAAGGATTTGACGGAGAAATTAGCGTTAGCTTCAGCCGCAATGTCGGAAAAGGACTGTCATAATCGGTCTCAATTGGAACAGGCTGTTCATAATGCTGAAAATGTAGAAGGGGATATAGAAAGTCTGTTGACGGCTATTTTGGACTTGGAACAGGCCATTATGGAATACCGGCGGTTGACTGTAGAATATGGAGCGTTTGAACGAGCCTTTCTGAATGCGCGTAAATTGTATTCCGAGACAGACTTTCCCGGAAAAACAGTTTTCGGGGAGGCTATAGACCAGGTGTCTCCTATGCTTGATGTACCTGAGGGAAAAGACTTGATGGGGGCTGTGACTCGTTTGGAGAAGGCCACTCAAGTTTATCTTGATAGTCGCCCCTCCAATTGGATGACTTTGCGTAACGGCGCATTGTGGAAAGATGATAGGGGGGAAGTCGTACAAGCCCATGGAGCCGGTTTCCTTCAGGTAGGAGATACGTGGTATATGATAGGAGAAGACCGGAACAATACGTGGAATCCGGATGTAAATATGTATTCTACAAAAGATTTTGTAAATTGGAAGTTTGAACGTAAAATCATTCGGAACGGGAGTACGCATCCTTCTTTGGGGAATGGTCGTTTTATAGAGCGTCCCAAACTTATGTATTGCCGGAAAACAGGCAAATATGTTGTGTGGTGCCATTGGGAGCAAGGTAATTACGGGGCTTCCGAAGCCGCTGTTTTTTATTGCGATTCGGTGAACGGGGATTATAAGTTCCATTGGGCCGGTCGTCCATTGGGCGTTAAATCGCGTGATTGCAATGTGTTTGTAGACGACGATGGTACAGCTTATTTCATATCTACCATAGAAGAAAATCAGCATTTGGGGCTTTTCCGTTTGTCGGATGATTATTTGAGTGCGGTGGAATATACCGAGTTGTTTAAATGGCAAAGCCGTGAGGCTCCGGCTATCGTACGTGAGGGTGACACTTATTTTATGATGTTTTCGGCTTGTTCCGGATGGGATCCCAATCAAGCTTCGTTTTCTTGGTCGAAATCGCTGACATCCGGTTGGTCTTCTCGTACCAACATAGGAAATTCTGTGGCTTATGATACTCAGGCCGCTTCCATTTTAACGATAAAAGGTTCCGAAGGTACATCTTATGTATATGTCGGTGACCGATGGCAAGATCCCGGTTTGGCTGAGTCCAAAACGATTTTGTTTCCTATATCATTTAAAAACAATACCATAACATTCAATTATGTACCACGGTTTGATATGAACTTACCTACAGGGCAGTGTCGTACAACTGGTATGACGCATTTAGTGTCTAAAGAGGGTTGGAAAGTACGTGCTTGCAGCAGTGAAGAAACAAGTTCGGAAAACGGTGCGTCTTCTAATGCTATAGATGGTAGAACGGACACGAAATGGCATACCCGTTATAGTGGAGGGGGGTCTGAAGCTCCTCATTTTTTAGAGATAGACATGGGAAATGAACAGGAAATCGCTGGTTTCCTGTGTACGCCGCGAAATGACAACTCATCGAACGGACTGATTCGTAAGTATTTGTTTTTGGTAAGCTCAGATGGTATAGAGTGGAAAGCTGTTTCAGGAGGAACCTGGTTACCCTATTGGACAGAGGTATATTTTGAACCCATTGTAGCCCGTTATTTCCGTTTGGTGGCTACAGAAGGTACTTATGCTTCATTGGCCGAGTTGGACGTGCTGTCTTCCGCTCCTTCTTATACACCGGTGAAGGTTACAGGTAGTTGGCAATATGGTACGATGGTCTCTTCTTCGAAAAATCCTAATTTAAGGGAGAATAGTACGGTCAAGTTCATGGCTCGTACGGAGGAGACTAAAGGAACTTGGGCTTTTTATGGTCCTAAAGGACAAATGTTACATACGAATGAATACAATATATCTTCTTTGAAAGCAGAAGATGCAGGTTGGTACTCTTTCATTTTTACAGATTATTATAATCAAAGCGCAAAGGTGGATTTTAAGTTAAGAGTGCGTACGTCTTCTGTAGGAGTTAAGGAGGTTCCAAGTGAGGCGGAGGGTATCGTACGGAGGCAATATTTTACTTTATCTGGGACAGAAGTTCCTATTCCTGTTCATCGGGGTATGTTTGTAGTAAGAACCCTCTATGAAGATGGCAGGGTGGATGTAGCTAAAGTATTCATTGGAGATAGTGACTGTTGAGTATAGAAATAGGTTTTGTTTTAAGATAAAAAGAGGGGAGGAGCTGGAGCCGGTATACGGCTTTAGCTCCTCCTTTCTTTAAGTCTTTGGTAGATTTTATAAGTTAGATATGGAATACAGTAAGATTTGGTCTAAAATCACTCCTTCATCTAATGCTTGGATGTTGATTTTATGCTTCTTTTTAGAGGATATAGGTAGCACTATCTTTTTGATAGCCTGATTGCCCAATACATTTTCTTTCCATTCCTCGCTACGCCCTTTGGTATGATAAGAAACCACTTGTGGAGCACAGTTGTCCAAAGCAACGGAAAAACGTAACCGACCATCGTCAGTAACCGGATGATTGGGTAAAAGCCGGACTTCTATTTCTATGCTGTCCGTAGGGCATGAGCCGAAACGGAATTCCAGTCCGGTACCTTTTCCAATAGCTGCGGCCCTACCTTCATAACCCAAGTTTTCGCAAGCAATAGGAGTCCCTTTGTCTGCATCCATAGTATTCCAGTGGTATAAAGGGGAACATTCTTCCAAAATAGGCTCCAGAACGGAGGAATGTTTTACGGGTTCAAATACCGGAAGCCGACGAGGCTGATGATCCATTATACGGCTCCATTTGCTATTGTTGAAATAACCGGTGTTGTAAATGCGTGTCAATGTCACGATGCTGTCATAGGCAGCCTCGCTTCGACTCCAGTCCATTTCGCCGTGGCGGGCGAACTGGGCATAAAGCATCTTTTTATTCATTTCTGTGGCTGCCTGTACTGGGTATTTAACTAATTGGAAATAAGTGTCTTTTCGATTTTCTGGAATCTGTTGGGTCAGTTTCTCTACACGGTCTGAGATATTGTGATAGTCTTCCAGTCGTTTTTGGATAAATGTACGGCTCCATGGCATATCCGTGACGATACGGTATCGGTTGGTGTGATATTCTTCTTCTCGCGTATGTCCCATGAACTCTGGTTTACGGATATAAGCCAAACGGTAATGTTCTTGCATTATGGGTAAAAGTTCTCTTCCAATTTCTTCTCCAAACTCACGTTGTAGGAAATGACAAAGATGATTGGAAATACCTTCCTTTTCCACCTTGCCGATGTTCCATGCCATGTCCATGAAGAGTTCTGTCTGGTACTCCGCTGGTTTGATATCGCCAACGTTTAATATCCATATTTTCTGGATGCCCCGTTCATAGGCTTCTTTCATTTGTTGGTAAAGCAGGGCTGGACTGAATGTTCCCAGCCACAAATAATCGTGTGGTCGTCCCCAATAGGATATGTGATAGTAAATGCCGTTTCCGCCTTTGCGTGCACGTTCTTCCGAAGTGGGAAAATGTCGAATGTAGCCATAGTTGTCATCACACCACATTAGGGTAACATCTTCCGGTACTTGCAGTCCGGCATGGTAAATGTCCAAAACTTCTTTGTAGGGGATGAACACTTGGGGTACAGCCGTTATATCCGAATTGACGTATTTCCGCAGTAGTTCACGTTGGTCTTTCAAAACATGTTCTGTTACATTTTTCTGTTCTTCTACCGTTTTGGCACCTTGCATTTGTCCGTCATGTACACCACGCATACCTATCGTGTAGAAGATTTCCTGATTGGCTGTTTCTTTTACACGTTGTTCCCAAAAATGGAGTACTTCTTTGCTGTTGTGTACATAATCATAATCTCCTTTACCCCGTCGTTTCCACTCTACAGGTGTACTGCATGCCATGGGTTCGCAATGGGAAGAACCGATATAAATACCGTATTTTCGAGCGACTTCACGGTTGCCTTGGGTCATGAAAAAAGGCTCTGTGCATTCGTGCATGGCAGGCCAATAAGTGTTAGCTCGCAAACGGAGCAGCAACTCAAAAATTCGTTCGTGTGTGCGAGGACCGATACGTCCGGGTTTGTACCATGGTTCGTGAGTGAGACTACTCCATGGCATCAATCCCCAGTCTTCATCGTTGATAAAGATACCGCGATATTCTACAGATGGAAACTGAATATCAGTATAATCAGTAGGGAGCCGGAATGAGGTTTTCTTTTCAGGTGTTGCGTCGGCCCACCATTCCCAGGGGGAAACTCCGATGAGTCGGGATAGTTCCATCAAGCCGTATGCTGTACCGTGACTGTCGTTTCCTACCACTAACAGACGCCCGTCTTTCAGGACTTTGAGCATGAAACCTTGCTTCTTTTCATATAATGTCGCATTGTCTACCAGGATGTTTTCGAGTAGTCTACTTTTACCTATCGTGCCGACTATAATGTTCCCTTTCAGGCTGTCTGTCAAAACTCTACCTGAAAATACGGCTTGATAATCACGGCTGAAAATCTGGAGTGCCGTTTGGACAACCGGTTCTTCTGTTGAGGTAATGGCGACGTTTAAAGTTTGCCTTGGTTGTAGATAAAACTGTGCATGACTTATTTTCCCTGTTATGATGAGTAATATGATAAGGAATAACTTTTTCATGATGTTTTTGAATGTTGGGTTTAGAACTTTATTTTTCAAAGATACAAAGTTGATTTATACATACTAAGCTTCCTTTACTCCCGTAGATTCTTTTGGTTTTGTCTGTCCATACCGGACTGATACCGGTTACTTCCACACAGAGGGTGTATCGGTCTTTTGGCATACGGGGGGTGATGATACGTACGGCTGTTTCAGGATATTGGCTGTAAAAATCCACCAAGGATGAGTATACCGTATCCTTTTTATGGTTTACTATGCTTATTTTGGCATATCCGCTGTGGGGATTGGCCTCTCCGACGAGTGCTGCATGAGTACCTTTGAATTTAAATTCCATTTTACTTCCCCGTCGGTCGGAGATGATCTGGCCGTTTTTTCTTTTCCAATCAGTCGGAAGCGTGATTTTCTCAGAAGAAAGTATTTTTCCTTCTTTTAAGATATCTACAGGTCGTAAGGTTTGTATGTCCCAAGCCTGCCAATATTCAGGAATGGATATTTTCGTCCCTTCCACTTGCAGAGGCATCCACATATAGGTGGCAGCAGATGCTTGGTGGGGATATGACCAACGGTCGCCCATGAACATCGGGATGGTATCGTTCCCACGTTTTAGGGGAAATACGAAAGTGCTTTGTGAATTATAGGTCAGCGTACCTTTGGGGCAGAAAATTCCCTGTTGGGTCCAAGGGCCTTCTATTCGCGGAGCTGTGAAATAAAAATTATCGTTTTTTTCCCAACTGGTCAAGTTGGAATAAAGCATGTAGTATAGTCCGTTTTTTTTAAACATAGCCGGTGACTCCCCCGAATTTTTGACATAGGCCACTTCGGCTTCCACCGAGTGGTAATCGTCGCTCAGACGATAGATGGGACCATGGTGGATTAGCAGGTAGCCTTTTCCGTCGGTATCTTGGAACGTACCCATATCCCAACGTTTGATGGGTTTTCCTTGATAGAGTAACGGACCATGCAATTGGTAGTTTCCATTGATGGTTTTGCAAGTGGCATATCCGATGTAGGGATCTTTATATTCCATATTGTCGGCATGCATGAACATAACATATTCTCCAGTCTTAGGGCATTTCATAACTTTGACTCGTTCTCCTACTCGATTGGGACCGAGGATTCCATTCGGTTGCACTTGCAGTACTACATTCTCGAATTTCCAATTGACTAAATCATCCGATGAATAGCATGAAAATCCTGGGAAGGCGTTACTTTTGTCTGATTTCCATTCTCCGAATAAATAATAACGTCCATTGTCTTCCACAATGCAGGCTCCGTGAGCATTGACGATATTTCCACGGTCATCAAACCAGGGGATACCGTTAACTATGACGGTGTTTTTGTTTTGACCTAAACATGTTGTTCCGGTCAATAGGACAGAAAGGAATAGTAATAAATAGATAGATTTCATAAAACTTAATGGTATGTTTGTGAGTTAAAAATGTTGTTCTGGATAGAGAGAGGGTATATTGTCGGTACAGGGACGGAGATATTTAGCTAATTCAGGTACAGTCTTTGCCAAAGCTTCTGCTGCTATTTTTGCGACGAGTTTACTTCCATATATACTAAGGTGGGTGTTGTCTGTTTTTCCTTGAGGATAGCAGGAGTATTTTCCGGCAGGAATCCAGAGAAATAGTTCTTTCGATTTTTCTGGCCCCATAGCAGTTACCAAATCGTATGTCAATTTGGCCATGTCTATAAAAGGAACGTGCATTTCATGTGCCACATTCCGTGGGGAATGAATGTATTCTCCGTGTGTGTCCACGAGACTGTCCCCCTCTTCTTCATACACATATTGGTGTGGACTGTCTGGGGTTGGGGGGTAATTTCGCCTCACGATGGAGTTAAGCAAGATGGGATTGGCTCCTTTTTCTCGTGCTTCGCGTACAAACTTTCTTAAATTCTCGTCAAACGAACTACCGGGAACAGTATGGAGTGTTATGTCATTTTTTTCATCATTGTGTCCGAACTGTATGATAACGTAATCTCCTTGTTTAAGTTTATTGAGCACTGTTTGCCAGCGGCCTTCACGAATGAAACTTAACGTACTACGTCCGCATGCAGCATGGTTTTCTACTTTGATTCCATCGGTCAAGAAACAAGGTAGCATTTGTCCCCATCCACGTTCTTGGTTTTCGTTATTTGTATTTCTGTCTGCCATGGTGGAATCCCCGATCATAAAGACGGTTGGATTTTGTTGGGTTGGGGTAAAAGCAGAAAAAAGCAACAATATAATAAGTGAGTAGACAAGTTTCAATTGCATATATGATTTTTTTTAAGAATGTGATAATTATGAGGAGTGAGTATTCCCCTGAAAAGTTTATTGAGCCTTTTTCAGGGGAATTGCAGATTGCTAATATTGGTCCTCACCAAGTCCTCCGGGTCCACATATCTCTATAGGGACCAATTCTATATAGTCGAGATGGAAAACTCCTCTTCCGGTAGGGGTGAATACCGAACGTATGCGCATAGTGTGGTATGTATTTGCTTGTATCTGTACATTACAAATCTTACGACGTAGTGTGGCTCGCAGATTATAAAGAATAGTACATTTACTGGCACTATATCGGGGGGCGTCTGTTCCGTCATTACCGGAATACAAACTTTTAGGGCCACTATAATAACCATTGTTTTTCATCGTTCGAGCATTTTCCTCCAGTTCCTCAGATGTATATATCCCATTAGAGTTTTCTTCTGAATTTCTCCATCCATTCCACCCGTTATAAAGTCCTCCGATTATAGGGTCTTCTCCATTGACACGCATGTCTAAAGGAAGTCCCTGAGGCATGTTGTCTACGTACATTTGTACAATGCCGCGATCATCCATAGCTCCATATCCTAAACGTAATTCATAACTGCCCGGAGGTACATTCGGAAGACGAAACGTAAGGTCATACGTACCAAGGATGCTGACACAATCATCAAATGCGGATGTCATGCCTATCTTGGGACGTTGAGCAAAAAATATGGCATTCTCGTTTATTTTGAGGTTTTTTATGTAATTTGTCGGAAGATAATAATTGTATCCTCCACCTTCGGTGCCATTTTCTGTGTTGTCGTAAGAACCGTACGGTTGTGTCGGATTACCGCATAGTCGTATTTTGTTATTTGTCAGTTCCGGCCATACTGTATAAAAGTCTATTCGTATTCGAGTATTCATGACATTAGAACGCATGGCTTCATCGTATGCAACAATATCGTCAATGTAGAAATAAGATACATTCAAAGAAAAGTTGTCGTTATTAGGTGTGGTCAGATGTGCACCTCGTACGCGTTGTCCGGAGTTGTAAATACTGGCTACGCTATGGTTGATATAGTACTCTGTAGGGTATTCTACAGCCGGATCGACTGCGGAATAGACCTTCTCCAGTTTGATGGTAGAAAAGTCAAGTAGTGTACTAATCCATTCTGTGGGATTGGCATACTTGGTATATACTCCCCAACAATTCACTAATTTGGCTGTGCTTTCAAATAAACGGTCTAGAATGTGGTAAGAGAGTAGCATATTAAGAGGATTACGACTATGAGTCAGTGAGTTTTTATTCCAAAAGAGTTGCTTATAAGTTTTTCCTTCGGCATTATTGGGTACGACCTTATTCAGTCCGAATATGGAAGACGATTGGGTATCACCATATTTTTCTTCAGCCAGTTTATAAAGTGCGTCTATTTTTTCGTCCATTGTCATGTTTTTATTAAAACGGTCGCCATATTTGTCATAAAAGACTTGATCGGGAACAATCAATAGGGTAAAGCCGCTATATCGGTGATCGGGACGTTTGGCTGTAAAAATGTCTGTGTCATGTCCGCAAACGATATTGGGGCGGAATTTAGGGTAGTTCTCTTTCCATGTTTCATAGTCTTCATCGCGATATCGGGCCAAGGAATCCAATAGGCCTGTACGTCGAAGAGCTTCATAAAAGATCGTGAATTCACTGTGGTTCTCATCTAATAAGGTAGCTCCCAGACTGGTGTTTGGAACCAGCATTTGGTCTACCGGATGTACTACACCGTTTTCTACAGAATCATTTTTTAGCTTGTTGATAATGGCTGCTCTCCGGTTGATGATGCTCAGGGTCATGTGGTCTGCGTCTACCGTATCGCCATCAGTTTGAATGATCAATGGTAGGTCGAGCTGGTTGTTCTCTTGTTGTGTTTGTGGTAGATCGTAGGTGTATATGATTCGTTCAACTAAACAGGCTCTTAGTAAGGTATCGCAGTATGAAGCAGGAATATCTTCTACCGAAGCATATCCATGTTCTTTCAGAAATACTTCTACTCCGGAGTTTATAGGTGGAAATAATGTACGAGCGCCTCGGCTACCTAAAAAATCCATTTTCCCGGCACGTTCCACAATACGCCTGAAAAGACTGAAGTCTTCACGTGTCTGTAAGAAGCCGCTCATCATTTCTCCGGTAAAAGTATAATAGCTGTCAGCCGGTAAATCGTCATTACAACTGCTAAACAGATTTGCCCCTGTTGTGAGAAACAAGACGATACAAATTATTTTTAGTGTTTTGGCCCAATACTTATTCATACATGTTATGTATTTAAGGTAAATCTAAATTCCATGGTTAACCAGTAAGTAATATACCAATGCCCAATCTTGGTCGTTGGCATACGGATCGTAGAATTGTGCTTTTATTCCATTGATTTTGTATGGGTACATATAAGCGCATGAGGCGCGTCCGTCCTCAAAGAAAAGACAAAGATTATTTCGCACAACGTTTTGAGCGCGTTCCATGTATGATTTGTCTCCGGTGCAGAGTGCATAATAATAGTATACAGCTCCCGTAATGGAACTCCAATAATGAGGGAATGTGTCGCCGAACATTTCTCGTTTGCCGAACCAATGCCCGTCCCAGTGCCGGATTCCTACTTCATTCAGGTGATAGCTGGGTTGGAATCCGTTGAAAGCTTCTACTACAGGCATCTGGCGTTTTACCTCATCCAAATATTTGTTGTCTTTCGTTACCAAATAGAGTTGTGCCAGAAACTGAATGGCTGGAGCGACAATACTTTGTTCATAATTGACCTCATGGGCCGGATAATTCAGTCCGTTTTTGATAAAGACATCGCCGGTTTTCACGAAATCACTCAAAAGTTTCTTATATTCTTTCGTCATATCGGCTTTTTTTAGTGATTGTAGTCCTAACTGTACGGGGATTCCGATGGCATAGAAACCGTATCCGAATTGGCGGAACATAGATTGCAAAGTTTGGTAGCCGTGTACGGCATATAGTTTGTTACCTGTAGCCTGATACATTTGGAAATAAAAGTCGGCTACCCATATATAATTGTATCCCCGATTGCGATTGGTTTGGTCTACACTGGAATATGTGACATAGTCCTTCGTCTGTAGTTTCTCACGCAAAAAATGGGCATAATTCAATAAGGAGGTTTTCAGCAACTTGTCTTTGGTCAGCCGGTATTGTTTGGCTAATAATACTCCCATACCTACTCGTTCGGCTCCTTCGTCCCTGTCTACAGGGTTGCAATTCGGGGTGTTGTTGGGGTAGATACTGTCCCCTTCGTTGTCATATACCATGTAGGCACCGAAACGAGGGTCTTTCGGGTCGGTCATTTGCTGGTGCGTACGGATGAAATCCACTCGCTTGCGTATCAATTCTTTTTCGTTGTCGATGATTAACAAGTCCGCATGGGTTTGTTTTCCATCGTCATAAAAGAAATCTATCCGTACTTTGCCGGCTTGTCCTGCTGGAACCTTCACGATGTAAGAGTCCTTGTTAGGGGTTACAGCAACCGGTACACCGTTCATTTGGGCTGAGTACTTTTTCAGGGGACGCGTGCTATGCACTTCCATTTTGATGGTTTCTCCTTTTTCATATATATACTTAGGGCAAGAGGCGATTACGCTGCCGCGCTCCAATAGTTGGCGACGAAAGTCTTCATTGCCGTTATGGACAAACAGATTCCATTGCAAAGAATAGCTTTCTCCGGGTTTCAGAACTAAATTTATAGGATTCAGTGCGATAATGCCGCGAGTTTGTGAATTCGCTTTTTTCCGTCCTCGTTCCCATATTTCGTAGCTTTTTACGGAACCTTTCGTGAGTGCCATTCCCAAGTGCGGTCCGAAAGCCCCCATTCTGAGAGCATTGACGTAAGCTGCATTCTCGCCCTCCCAGATATGTGCATGTGTACGTTCGTTGATGCACTGTTTGGCATTGGGATAGTTGTCGTTGAAAGGGGTATAGATACCGATGTCGTGAAGAAAGGCTTCCTCTTTTCCTTCGTTGGTGAAAGTATATTGTTCTATCAAATCCTTTTCGGAAAAACGACGTTTTATTTGTATGCGGATATCGGCCTCACGATAGACTACGTCCATTCCGTCACGACTGATTTCTGTCGGAGCATACCATTCCCTTTTCAAACTTTTACGGTCCCTGTCAACGGTGAAATATCCCAATCCCCAGCCATAGTCTTCTTTTATCCATGCGTATTGTGAGCCATCGGTTTTGACTAACCATTCCATGTTTTGCTTGTCTCCTGGTATCTTCAGTCCGGAGATTGCACCGGTATAGGGATTGATTTGAAGTTCGAGAGGTTTCTCCTTACTTTGTATCACAGGAATAAAGAGAAAAATGCAACATAATAATGTATAAACTGTTTTTAAAATTTGTTTTTTCATTTTTATATATATGTATTACCCAAAAGAGTGATTTATTGATTTCCGATTTTAAATGACGAACTGTGAGTATTCCTGTCTTTGTAGAGACGTATCACTTCTGCAAAGGTAGAGGCATTTATCTTGTCTTGACCGTGAAAAATCGGTCTAAAAAGAAAGGTATTTCTGCCAATTTCTAAAAAATAGAGCCTGGTTTTATACCAGACTCCATTTTTTGCAGATATAATTGAGAAGTCCGTTTACGGGACATATCATTCACGTATCATTACCTTGACGGTTTTCCTTGTGCCGTCGCTCATCATATCTTGGCGGATGTAGATGCCTCGCCGTTTCGGTTCTGCCACACGTACGCCATTAATAGTATACCATGTCGAATAAACGATTGTGCCCGTACCGTCGGATACAGTTCCCTCTACAGAGGATATGAAGTCCTCGGGACGGTTGCTGTCTCCGTCGCCGTAATATACGAGCTTAAAGTTATCAAAAATCGTCCAGTCATTAGCCACGAGGCTATCCTTGCGTACACCGATAGTTACGGGCTGTCCGTCTTCGGCTACGTAGAATGCGAAGTCGCCGGCATATAAACCGTCTTGGAATGCTAAATCGGCACTCTTGACATGATTTACGACAATATGATATAATGCGTTCGAGTTCGGGAACAGGCTGTCCGGTAACACCTTGTCATCCGATGTATACTTATATTCACCCATTCCGTCGAAGATAGAAGCCAACGGTTCGTTCCATTTGCCTTCACCGGCTTCCACATACACAGACGCATTTAAAGGCTCTTTACCTTCCCTGCGTGACAAGGCGGCCGGAGTCAGATCACCCGCACGATATAGCCCGTTGTAGGCCAGTCGGTAATATCCTTTGGGTAATCCGTATACCGTTTGGTGGATATCTGCTTCTTTCAGATTGTAGAATTCATAATTGTTGGCACTCATGGCATATTGGTTGCCGTTTGTGATCCATCCTTGTATAGAGCCGATTTCCTTCCCTTCCCCATCTATTTCAGAAAAGCTTGGAGTTTGGAGTACAGACGTCATATCTACTTCTGTGTGAATCGAAGCACCGGTCATGTCAATTACTGCTGCTACCATCCTGTTGTAAGCTGCGGTAATTTCGATTGTAAACTCGTTGATTTGGGCTATGGATTGCAGATTCTCCACTGCCGGTAACATCTTATTGGCAATAAGATCTTCGAAAGCGTTGAATTCATCTGTTCCTATGTACTTTTCGTAACTATAGTCACCTCCTCTTGTGAGTTTGCTGTCATGGTATGTAACCAGTACATCGAATTGTGTGGCCGCGTCCATTGCTTCCCGAGCAGTTTCTATTGACTTGTTGAGTGAAGCCACTTGTTCTGTATAGGATTCTAAAGTCAGACCTGCCTCTACAGCTTGATTGGCTGTTTCTATGGCTTTACGCAAACCTTCTTTTGCCTCAACTGTTGTCAGAGCCTCACGGTTCAGTAATTCCGTAGCGTTCTGTATCAAGGCATTGACGGCCGATGTAGCTCCGCTCAAATCGTCTGCACCGAGATATTCTACCTTGAAATTGTCGAAAAAGACTCTTGAGTCGCTCCAATTGATAACGGAGCCGTCCACTTTTACACCGATGCGGAGCTTCCCGTCTTCGCTTACGTAACAAGTTACGGTGTTAAGATAATTGGTTTCGTCGGATTCGAATAAGTCCATGGCTGCCACAGAACTCCAAGCCAGCCATTTGTCTTTGTACTTTGCGTCTTCAGTCCATGTGATTTGGGTGTATCCGTCAGTGCCTAACATTTCACTTTCCTCTAACGGACGATTCATGATGTGTTGGAGTCTTACCGAGGCTGAGTTAGCGACAAGTGAAGCCAGAATATCGTTAGAGGTATCTCCTTCTGCTCCCCAATTCTCTTCCCATCCGTTTGAGTTGGCTATGCTTGGATTATAGTATCCTTGCATGGTAATTTTGTAAGAACCTTCCGGTAATCCTGTTAGCTCCTGATAGACTTCACAATCGGATTCCTTGGCGTTCCAAACTTCAACGATGCGGTTGCTCTTGCTTGAGAATTGGCCGCTTCCCGATTTGGTCCACCCACTGGTGCCATTAGTAAAGCTCATGTTCGTGAACAAACCGGTCGCATCGCGAATGCCATCCGGAGATTTTAGAGATTCTACGACAGCACTTCTCATAATACGGTCGGCACGCGGTTGTATGCTGTCTACCTCGTTCGGATTAAATGTCTTTTGACTATAACTATCTAAAAGTTCGTCCAGATAGTCCTCATAAATGGGCAGGCCGACTTCAGCATAAGGAGATTCGTCGTATGCGGTTTCCAGTTCTTCCGTTTTAGCTTGTAAGGTCTTATAGGCTTCAATATCCAGAGCCAGAGAATCCATACGGAGTTGTAGGGAAGTAATAATCTCCATTAGGGTTTCATCGTCCAGTTGGGAGTTGGAGGCAGCTTCTTTGGCAACTTTGATTGTCTCTTCATATTTTTGCTGACCTGCTTTGCTGAATGTTTCATTCGCAGCCATGTATTCTGCGTATTTAGCTTCTGCATTCGAGATGTTTTGCTTCAAGACGTCTTGTAAGGTAGAAGCTCCTTCTTTACCTAAGAATTGCAAAGAAAAGTTGTCTACGGCTGTCCATTGAGAGTTGGCTCCTTCTACTCGGAATCCAATAGTGGCTGTTCCACCCACTACGGAGAAGTCCAATGTGAATGGAGTAAAGACTTGGTCTTGGGAGATTTCTGCTTTTTGGCGTGATTCGCCCGTTAATGTACGGGCATATAAATAACGTCCTTCAGCTTGAGTATCTCCTGCATTGATTCGGCAGAATACGTAAGCTTTCAAACGGTATTTTCCATCAGGAAGTTCTGAGAGATCTTGAGTTATGGACCAATCTTTTTGAGGAGAGGATGGATTCCATCGTTCAAAGAAGTTGGAAATCTCTGTGCCGTCTGAGGCAGTTCGGACGGAACCGGTTTTACGTGAAAAATTATCTTGTTCGTTTGTTGTTTCTCTCCATTTGTTCCAACCCTCATCGTTATCTGTAAAAGAAGGGTTAGAAATCAATTCCGTTACATCTATCGGATGGGTTGCTGTGGCCGAATTGTATTTGAAGTTCAGGATGTCTGTTTTTAAATCTTCAGTAGCTTTGTCCAGCTCTTCTACGGTAGCCTTGTCATTCTTATAAAGGTTGGCATAGTTTGCTATGTCTTTGAAATTAGCAGCATCAGCCGCATCCAGTTGGGCTTGTAGCTTTTTCTTAGCCTGATAAATGTCGTAGACATCCGGCTCTACGAACTTCCAGTCGTAACTTGGATTGACTATACCTGCCACACCTTCGATGATTAATGGATTGACTCCTGTGTCGCCTTCGTCTATTCCAACCAAAGTATTGGCATAATCGGATTTCGCACCATAAAGCGGATCCTCGTCAGCTATTTTAATACGATAGGCTCCATTGTCCTGTTTCATGATTTTCCAAAGGATGTGGCCTTGTTTGTCATGGTCTACGCATAACACAAGGCTACTTTGAATATAAAACTCATGAAGCCCCTTACTCGTTTTTCCGTCTTTCATAGACATACGCCAGCCGTATGCATCCATATAAGCAGGATCTATGGCAGGGCGACGGCTTAGTTCATAATCCTGTCCCCAACTGAGTGTGACTTTCTTTCCTTCGTCTGCTACGACAAGTTCAGTTCCCCAGTTGTTTTTCCAATTGCCGTCGCACATGAACTTTTGGGTAGCCACGTGATAGACATAATACACACCACCGCCCGTTTCGTCGGGAGTTAAATTCGGTTCAACAAAGGTCAAGGCCGGGTCGGGCCAGTTTTCTGATGCCCATAAAGGCAGTGTGGATGACGTTGCGCTGCAAAGCGCCATCGCAACAAGTAAATTGTTTCTCATTTCACTAGATATTAAGTTTGTTCCTTACCGGGATTAAATCAGAGTGCGTTTAATTCAGGCAAAGGATGTTTTTTTATGTTCATTAAATTTGGGAGAAGGTAGACACTCTGATTTTGCTGTTTGTTTCAGCAAATAAACCTTCTGCTTTCCCGGTTTCAAAATTAAGGAGACTGTATTGTTCCGTGCGTGCGGAATCTGTCTAAAAAGAGGGACGTTTCTGCCAAAATATGGCAGACTGAATGCGAGCAACGGTAAATCGGTCAAAAAAAGGGGGTATTCATGCAAAAAGCATGTGAGGTGGATATGTACTGTCGGATTTATCGTATCTTTGTTAGAGCGTAATTTTAAAATTCAGATGCCATGAAACGGAGCATTCGTCTGTTATGTTTTCTATATGTTCTTTGTTGTACGGTTTTTGTGGTAGCACAGCCTTATGCCATACAACATTTAGGAGTGGAGAATGGCCTTTCCAATAATTTTGTGCTTAGTATGGCGCAGGACAAACGCGGCTGCATTTGGGTGGCTACGGAAGTCGGCTTAAATCGCTTTGACGGAAACGGTTTTACAGTCTATAAGCAACATAATTCTGAAATTGCCGGCGATGCCTTGAATACACTTCTCTATGACGAAAAGGAAGATGTGCTGTGGATGGGCGGAAAGTTCGGTGGCCTTTGTGCTTGGGAAGGGAAGAGCGGATGTTTTCGGACTTACCAAGCACGGAATGGCATGAAACTGGAAAATATTGTTCATCTCGCCAAAGCCAATGATGGGGGAATATGGATTACGCCCCATCACTACGATCCTATTTATTTTGATTCTCGGTCCCATCGTTTTACTTCTTTATCCGATATGGGGATTCAATTAGACTGCCGTTCGAATTTATGTGCTTTTGCAGATGGAGATTTGCTTTATGTCGGTCATTATCGGGGAGGAATGAGTATTATAGATTTGAAAAAGAAGACCACGCGTCGCATGCTTCATGACCCGTCTGTGCCGCAAAGTCTGCCAGGACATAGCGTGTATTCTTTATATAAGGATCGTTTGGGACATCTTTGGGTTGGTACCGAATGGGGGTTGGGATTATTGGATTCATCTACCGGGCGCTTTACTGTGTTTCGGCATGTGCCGGGGCGTATTTCATCTTTGGTGGCTGATCGTGTTTATGATATTTGTGAAACGGCAGACGGGAAGCTTTGGATTGCTTGTGATGTCGGTGGTATCAGTATTTTGGATCTGAGTCAGATTACTTTTAAACATCCTGAAGAGGTGTGTTTTGAAAACTTGTTGTCAGCAGTTACAGGGAAGGGCTTGTCATCCAGTAATATTCGTAAGGTGTTGCAAGATTCGTACGGCAATATTTGGATTGGGAATTATAGTTGCGGCCTTGATTTTATCAGTCATCGTCCTCCGGTTTTTCAGATTTGTGGTGATAGGCCCGTATATGGGATGTATAGGGGTGAAGAAGGACAGTTATGGGTCGGAGGAGAAAATGAATTATTGTTGTATAAAAACGATAGCTTGGCCAAACGTTTTGATATATGTTGTGACATGTTATGTTCTTACGGATGGGTCGCAGCTATTATAGATGACGGGCAAGGCTTTTTGTTATTGGGACTATCAGATAATGGTATTTTGAGAACGGAACTTCGGACGGGAAAGACAGAGCGGGTTCCGATGGGTATACGTGACGTACGTGTAATGACTTTTTTTCGTGATACAGATGAAAAAATATGGATTGGTACCGTATTAGGACTGTATAGTTATACAAAAGGTATTGTACGCAAAGAGACGGAGTTGAACAGTAAATTGGAAGAAAAGTCCGTGTACGGTATTCTTCGGGACCGACAAGGCAAGCTTTGGGTAGGAACTTATGGTTGGGGCTTAAAAGTGTTCGATGACAATAACCGAGTGGTAGCTGAATTGAATCCAGATACGGGTTTCCCGGATGGTACGGTAAATAGTTTATTTGAAGATTCTCAGGGGGGAGTGTGGATAGCTACGCGTGCCGGATTGGGATATGTTCCGGACACGCGTTATCCGGAAAGATACAGTTTTTATGGCTATGACCACGGGTTGGAAGATGTATTCATACGCGCTGTGCAAGAAGATGTAAACGGAGAAATATGGATTTCTACCAATAATGGTATTTCGCATTGGGACAAAAAAGAACAAAAGTTTGATAACTATGATTACCGTGACGGAATTCCGATGGGAAACTTTATTGAGGGATCGGCTTGCCGCGGGGTAGACGGTACATTGTATTTCGGTTCATTGAAAGGTATTTGTCATTTTAACCCACAGGAGTTAGATACGTCTTATCGGGTAACTCCCGTACAGATTATGGAGTGTAGGGCAATGGATGGCAGGACCGGAAAAGGAGACCGGTTGATTTTACCGGAAGAAAATGGAAATATAGAACTTCCTTATGACCGGAATTCTTTTCGAATCACTTTCTCCGTACCCGATTACGCACAAAACAAACGGATAGAATATGCTTATAAGATAGAAGGGTTGGAAGACAACTGGGTCAATATCGGAGAGGAGAGTCAGATGGTACTTCGTAACATACCTCCCGGAACTTATATTTTTCGAGTAAAAGCCAGGTTGAGGAATGGGGATTGGGATGAAAGCCATGTGGCAGCCGTACCGTTCTGTATTCATCCTCCGTTGTGGCGGACTTGGTATGCTTATACATTTTATGGTTTGTTGCTTTTGTGTGGTTTATATTTCTGGATGTGTACTTACAAACGCAAGCTGGCTGCCAGAATTGCTTTGGCAGCGGAAGAAAAGAGAATACGTGATGAACAGGAACTGAACAACGAGCGCTTACGTTTCTATACGAATGTCACCCATGAGTTACGTACACCGTTAACCTTAATACTCGGTCCGTTAGAAGACTTAACCGGTGACGGATTGTTGTCAGAACCTTATCGCCGGAAGGTTGGTTTAATCTATAGGAATGCCTTACAATTGCTTGACCTGATTAACCGGTTATTGGATTTCCGTAAAGTTGAAACCCGAAACCGTCGGCTCAAAGTGACAAAAGGGTGGTTGGGTAAGTTGGTAATGGAAGTGGGGCTCCGTTACAAAGAACTGAACCGTAATCCGAAGGTGGATTTCCGAGTAGAAGTCCCTTCGGAAGAAGGCCGTATGTATTTCGATTCGGAGGTCGTGACTACGATTCTGAACAACCTTTTGGGAAATGCGATGAAATACACAGCAGAGGGAAATATCGCTTTGCGGTTGCAGTATGGAGAGGAAGGAGGAAGGCCGTATGCGGAAATTATCGTAGAAGACACCGGATACGGAATCGCTCCGCATGCGTTACCTCATATTTTCGAACGTTATTATCAGGCTGAGGGTAAACATCAGGCTTCAGGTTCGGGGTTGGGGCTCGCTTTGGTGAAATCATTGGCCGATTTGCATGAAGGGATGTTGCGGGTGGAGAGCGAGCTTGGAAGAGGCTCCGTCTTCGTATTCCGTCTTTGGGCGGATTGTACTTATCCGGAAGCCCTTCACATGGAAGGCGCAACGGAAGGCACGGATAAAAAAACGGAAGATGCTGTGGCGGAAATCGACAACCGGCCGCTGCTTTTGGTGGTAGAAGACAATGATGACATCCGCGACTACGTGGCTTCCTCGTTCGATGACGAATATCACGTCGTTACTGCGGTGAACGGCAAGGTCGGTTGGGAGGAGACTCAACGCCTTGTGCCGGACATTATCATCAGTGATATTATGATGCCCGAGATGGATGGTGTAGAACTTTGCCGGAAGGTGAAGGAAGATATGCGTACCAGCCATATTCCGGTTATTCTTCTCACGGCCAAAGATTCTATTCGGGATAAAGAAGAAGGGTATGAAAGTGGAGCCGACTCATATCTGACGAAACCTTTCAGTGCCAAGTTGTTGGACAGTCGGGTGCGTAACTTGTTGGAGATGCGTAAGAGACTGGCCTTACAGATTACGGGTAAGACCAAGGAGTTGACGCACGAGGCTGCACAGACCGGGATTCATTTGAATAAGTTAGACGAAGAGTTTCTCAGGAGGTTTACCGAAGTGGTCACGGAACACATCAACCGCGAAAAACTCGATATTCCTTTCATGGCCGCCGAGATGAATATGAGTGTTTCCACGCTTTACCGGAAGTTGAAAGGGCTGACCGGATTGTCGGGTAATGAATTCATTCGCAAAATAAAATTGAAACACAGTTTACGTCTGTTGACAGAACAAGGATTGAACGTGACGGAAGCTGCCTATGCCAGCGGTTTCAATGATTTGGGACATTTCAGGCGTTGTTTCAAGGAAGAGTATGGTGTGTCGCCCTCTAAATATGCCAAGCAATAAATAGAGGGTGATATCTCCTCTTATTCACATAATAGTCTGATTGTTTTTTCCAGATCGTCTATTTGCTCGTCCCGCGCCACAAGGTCGCCGTGGCGGTTGATGAGGAAATAGGTAGGAAGGCGGCGTACGAGATAAGAACCCAAATAGCCGGAGGCTTCTCCGCGGCTCTCATAGACGCAAGTCCAGGGCAGATGTTCGCATGCCGTTTTCCAATAATGTTCATCAGGGTCGATGGATACCTGGTAAATGTCGAAGCCCAAAGAGGAATACTTGTCATACAATCCCCTCATCTGCATGATACGTTCTTGTGAAGAAGGAAGGGAGTAGGCTGTGAAGTCCAGCAGTACGACCTTGTTTCTGATGTCGGAAAGCTTGCGGTTTTTGCCGTGTATGTCCGGCAATTCTATGTCGATGATACCGGCTGCGGATATCTTTCCCGGGTCGATGTCTTCCAATGATACGGGAGTGGGGCGTTTGGTGTTCTTCATACCTTGTATGGCAATGTTATGCAAGTTTTCCGTGCGGCTGGTGCCCGGATAGTTCGCATCCCATGCCGTGGCCACGGCTCCCACGAACTTGATATCGTCCGGATTGTTTATCGGATTGAAGATGAGGCTTCCGTTTACGGTCTGGAACAGGGCGAAATAGGCTGGAGCAGAGGCCGGATTTTCCATGATATAGTGCATCTTCATCTCATTCTTATAAAGGTTTATTTTTTCATGTACGAGGCGTTCCTGTTCCCCCAACGTCAGGGCTTTGTCGTTCGTGATGTCCTTAATGGATTGTTGTAAGGCGATAAGTTTGTTGTTGATTTCTTTAAGGGTCTGGCAATTCCCGGAACCTTCCACTTCATAGTCGGTGCCCATGTCGGGAAGTTCGGCCTCCACGTGTATGGTCTCCGTAGAGTCTACGGACAAGTTGACGATCTGCCGGTCGATACGCAGGCGGTAAAATTCCGGATTGAACGGACGTGTGCCCTGAAAACAGAATTGGCCGTCTTCGTCCAGACGGGTAGAGTCGAGTGCTTCTATCCCGTTCAAGGTAACGGCTTCGAAGTAGAGCGTCTTGCCGTCGGCCTCGGCAATCCGTCCGTTGATTTCAAACTGCTCTCCCTTGTCCTTACAAGCCGTGGCCAGCATCGTGAGGGCGGCCATGGCACATATCATTTTTTTCATCTCGGCATCATGTATTTACAAACTGTTTACAAAGATAAGGGCTTTCAGCTTTCACCGGAGGAATAAACCATGGTTTTTTCATAAAAAAGACGGATTGTGCGATTTTTTATAGGGTTAAAATCTGATTTATCAATATTTATGCGTACATTTGCCCGATTTATTGATGAAACATTTTAAGAAACCAAATGAACGTAATTAAGAAAACAGTCGAATTGCCTGATGGAAGAACCATCAGCATCGAGACCGGGAAATTGGCCAAACAAGCCGATGGAGCCGTTATGCTCACGATGGGCAACACGATGCTCTTGGCCACTGTCTGTGCCGCCAAAGATGCCGTTCCCGGAACAGATTTTATGCCTTTGCAGGTGGAGTATAGAGAGAAATTCGCCGCTGCCGGCCGTTTCCCCGGAGGTTTTACCAAGCGTGAGGGTAAAGCGTCTGACTATGAGATTCTGACCTGCCGTCTGGTGGACCGCGCGTTGCGCCCCTTGTTCCCCAGCAACTATCACGCAGAAGTTTATGTGAATGTGATTTTGTATTCTGCCGATGGCGTGGACATGCCGGATGCATTGGCCGGTTTTGCCGCATCCGCTGCATTGGCAGTTTCCGATATACCGTTTGAAGGCCCGATTTCCGAGGTGCGCGTAGCCCGTGTGAATGGCGAATATGTGGTCAATCCCACTTTCGCCCAGTTGGAGCAGGCCGACATGGACATCATGGTGGGCGCTACGGAAGAGAACATCATGATGGTGGAAGGCGAGATGAAGGAAGTGACCGAACAGGATTTGCTCAACGCCCTGAAGGTGGCTCATGAGGCCATCAAACCGATGTGCCGTCTCCAGAAAGAGTTGGAGAAAGAAGCCGGTAAGGAAGTGAAGCGGGAGTATTGCCATGAGGTGAACGACGAAGACTTGCGCGAAGAAGTGAAGAAAGCTTGTTACGATGCGGCTTACCGTATCGCTCAGGAAGGCAACCGCGACAAGCATGCCCGTGAGGATGCTTTCATGGAGATCCGCGAAAACTTCAAACTGTCGTATGCTGAAGCACACGCCGATTTGTCGGAAGACGAACTGGCAGAGAAAAATGCGTTGATCGACCGTTACTACCACGATGTGGAGCGCGATGCCATGCGTCGTTGCGTGCTGGACGAAGGCAAGCGTCTCGACGGACGTGCCACTACAGACATCCGTCCCATCTGGTGCGAAGTAAGTCCGCTGCCCGGTCCTCATGGATCGGCCATCTTTACGCGTGGCGAGACCCAGTCGCTCTCTACCTGTACGCTCGGTACGAAGTTGGACGAGAAGATTATCGACGAAGTGCTCGACCAAAGCAAGATGCGTTTCTTGTTGCATTATAACTTCCCGCCGTTCTCCACGGGAGAGGCTAAGGCACAACGCGGCGTGGGCCGTCGTGAAATAGGTCACGGCCATTTGGCATGGCGCGGCCTGAAAGGCCAGATTCCTACAGACTTCCCCTATACGGTGCGCGTCGTTTCCGATATTCTGGAATCCAACGGTTCTTCTTCCATGGCTACGGTTTGTGCCGGAACGTTGGCACTGATGGATGCCGGTGTGCCGATGAAGAAGCCTGTCAGTGGTATTGCCATGGGGCTGATTAAAAACCCGGGTGAAGAGAAATACGCCGTGTTGTCCGACATCTTGGGTGACGAAGACCACTTGGGCGATATGGATTTCAAGACGACCGGTACTATCGACGGTCTGACTGCCACCCAGATGGATATCAAGTGCGACGGTTTGAGTTATGAGATTCTGGAGAAGGCTCTGATGCAGGCGAAAGCCGGACGTGAACACATCTTAGGCAAGCTGACCGAATGTATGCCGGCTCCTCGTGCCGAGTTGAAGCCGCACGTTCCCCGTATCGTTCAGATTACGATACCGAAAGAGTTCATCGGTGCCGTCATCGGCCCGGGCGGAAAGATTATCCAGGGTATTCAAGAGGAAACCGGTGCTGTCATTACCATCGAGGAGACAGACGGCGTAGGTGTCGTACAAGTGAGTGGCGCAAATAAGGACGTGATAGACGCAGCTTTGGGTAAAATCAAGTCTATCGTGGCTGTGCCCGAAGTCGGTGAGGTGTATGACGGTGTGATTCGCAGCGTGATGCCTTACGGTGCATTCGTGGAATTCATGCCGGGTCGCGACGGTTTGCTTCATATTTCCGAAATCGACTGGAAGCGTTTGGAAACGGTGGAAGAAGCCGGTCTGAAAGAAGGTGACCACATTCAGGTGAAACTGGTGGATATCGACCAGAAGACAGGCAAATTCAAGTTGTCTCGTCGCGTGTTGCTCGAAAAGCCGGAAGGCTACGTAGAGCGTCCTGCCCGTCGCGAGCGTCCCGAAAGAGGTGAGCGTCGCGAACGTCGTCCGCGCAATGACGAACAGAGGGGAGAATAAATTGTTTCATCAACGAAAATGATAACGAAAGGCTGTCTGCTATCCTGCGGACAGCTTTTTTTGTTTGTAGTCACTTATACATTTCTTTTCAAATTTATGGGAAAATATTTGGTTATTTATAAGAAATACGTCATATTTGCAAGGTGACATCAAAAAGACATGCCATGAAGGTGAATAGTGTACAAAGTCTTTTAGGAATATGGGTGGCTGTGTTAGGGCTGAGTTCATGTGCCGCAAGTCGGCGAGGAGCGTATGATGTACGTCCGGAGAACCGTGCTGCGTTGTCCCAGGAACGCAAGGCTTCTCCCCATTACAGGATGGACAACGAACATACGTTTCCTGTCTACAAAGACCCTTATACAGTGAAATCACCGGAAGGGTTGATGCTTTTCGATCGGTGGTATTATGAACTTTACCGTGCGAAGGAAGCGACTTATGTCACGGCTACGTACCGTTGCCCTGAGAGTTGGTGGTTTTTCCATGTCAATTCAAGGTGTGCCATTATAGACAACAAGACAGGTGACCGTTACATGTTGCGCGAAGTGGAGTATTATCCTACGGACACATGTTTTTGGATAAAGGACTGTCAGGACAGGTTCGTCCGTTTCGTTATGGTTTTCCCGCCGCTTCCTAAGAAAGTGAAGACTGTGGACTTTTTCATACCCTCCAGTGCGTCGCGCTTTAATTTCGATGGATCGGAAAAGCGTGAGTCCGGCTTGCGGGTGGAAGATTTACGACCTAAACACCGGATACCTCAAGGCGAGGTTATCCGCTGATCCCGGTTCGGCGTGGGATGTGGGGGTGGTTTCCGGTTTCGGGGGCTGCCCCCTAATTTTTACCGTTATTGGGGTTTCCGGTTTACAAACTGTCAAACCGGATGTCTGAAGCGGAAAGCAAATAGCGTGGCGGAAGTCGTTTTTGTTTTATTCTTTTTAACCCTTTGTGGAGCAGTCGGTCGTTTTTTTACTTTCCTTAAGCCAAATGGCGTTTCAATCTCAGCCGAATGATTTTTCGTTTGGAGCAGAAAACATTTTTTTTGTCCGCACGTCGTCCGGACACTCTCCTCGCGTGGGTTGAAAATGTTCCTGAAAACGGTGTGGCGATGCGCTTCCGAGGCTCGTTTTTACTCTATTTGGGTCGTTTCATTGGCCTAAAAAGGATTGGCAGATTGTCCTGTGAATCTTGTTTTATGCTTACATTCCCTCTTTTGTATCTGCGGATACCGTGCCCTTTCGTTGTGTTTTGTGAAAGGCAGAAGTCTTGGACGGTTGACAGATTGTTCATTCTCCAATTAGCGAGAATCGCATATTTCCTTGTGCTTCCGGTTTGAGAAATAAATAAGGGATTCTTGTAGGGGATGATTTGACGTTTTGTCATACTGTTGTGGTGGATAAAAACAAAAAAGGAGACTATAAAGTCTCCTTTTTTTGCGCTTCAGGATGGGCTTGAACCAACGACCCCCTGATTAACAGTCAGGTGCTCTAACCAACTGAGCTACTGAAGCAGTTTGGGGCGTTCCCCTCAATTGCGATGCAAAAGTAGCGGATATTTTTGAAATATGCAATTTATTGGTGAAAAAAATGACTTTAAAATGAAAAAATCATAAGCCGAAGGAATACTTGTCTCCATATTTTGCCACCGTATGGTTGAAATGATTAAATTTGCGGTATGAAAAAGATATTCTTAGCTGCGGGGCTGTGCTGCATGTCGGCCATTCCCGTGTCCGCCCAGAAGGACAGTAACCATAACTTCGAGATTTCAAAAAATCTGGAAATCTTTAATGACATTTATAAGCAACTGGATATGTTCTACGTCGATTCCTTGTCGGCCGATACGGTGATAGAGTGGGGAATAGATGCCATGTTGCGGCAGGTGGATCCTTTTACCATGTATTATCCGGAAGAAGGAATGGATGAGCTGAAAGAAATGACTACCGGGAAATATGCCGGAATCGGGGCGGTGATCCGGTTCTATAAGAAAGAAGACCGGGTGATGGTTATTGAACCCCAGGAAGACAGCCCGGCCATAGAAGCCGGAGTGAAAGGAGGCGACTTGATTCTGTCCATCGACGGAAAGGACATGAAAGGAAAGAGCACGCAGGAAGTAAGCGAAAACTTGCGGGGCGATGCGGGTACGACTTTTGAGCTGACCGTGAAGCGTGCCGGAGTGGAACATCCTTTGTCGTTCAAGATTACACGCCGGAATATCGCGATGCCTCCCGTGCCTTATTACGGAATGGTGTCAGACGGTATCGGTTATATTTATTTCGAACGTTTTGTCGACGGTTGTTCGCGCGATGTCCGCCGGGCCGTGGTCGATTTGAAGGAGCAGGGTGCCAAGGCGTTGGTGATAGACATGCGTGGCAATCCGGGCGGCCCGTTGAGCGAGGCCGTAGAGGTGACGAACCTTTTTGTGCCCCGCGGGCAGAAGGTCGTGTACACGAAAGGCAAGCTGGCTTCGGTCAATTCGGAACACTACACGAAGAAAGAACCCTTGGACGTGGATATTCCGGTGGCTGTGTTGGTGGACGGTTCTACGGCATCCTCGGCCGAAATCGTTTCCGGAGCTTGGCAGGATTGGGACCGTGCCGTGATAGTCGGTGAGCGTACTTACGGTAAGGGGTTGGTACAGATGATTCGTGAAGTGCCTTATCACGGAAGTCTGAAGGTGACGACGAGCCGCTATTATATTCCCAGCGGACGCTGTATTCAGGCGTATGACTATCGTCATTTGAATCCGGACGGCTCTGCGAAGACTTTGCCGGACAGCCTGACGAAAGCGTTCAAGACGGCCGGTGGCCGTGAGGTTCGCGACGGTGGCGGCATTAAGCCGGACGTGGTGATTACGCCGGACAGTCTTCCGTCCATCGTTTATGACATAGCCACTTCCGACGTGTTGCTGGACTACGTCAACCGTTATGTGCAGACGCACGCCACCATTGCGCCGGCCGGGGATTTTTCCTTGACGGATGCGGACTACGCTGATTTTGTGAAGATGGTGGAGGAGAGTGATTTTACTTATAAGCGTCGTACGGAGGAAATGATGAAATTGTTGGAGCGGACAGCTCGCTTCGAGGGATGCTATGAAGGGGCCAAGCCGGAGTTTGAGGCATTGGCTGCAAAGATGAAGGGCGGCGTGGCTGCCGATTTGGAGCTTCCGAAAAACAAGGGGGAAATCAAGTCGGTATTGGAAAGTGATATCGTAGCCCGTTATTATTTCAGGCGCGGGGTGGTCCAACAGCAATTGAAAGCGGATAAGGATTTGAAAACCGCTTTAGAGATTTTGACGGATACGGAACGCTATGAAAGTTTGCTTAAACCGGTGAAAAAATGAAAAAGAAAAGGGCGAATCCCAACAAGGGCATCATGTTCGGTATTATGGCTATGGCCGTAGTCGTGCTGGCGGTTGTCGTGTTCTTCTGGATGTGGTGTTTCCCTGACGGGACGCATGGAACGGAAGAGACGCAGACGGAGTATCGGATATCGTTGGATGAAGGTTTCCGGGGCGATAGTGTGCAGCTTCAAATCAATGACAGCGTGGTGTTTAGCCGAAGGGTGGCCGCAGATTCATTGGAAGTCGTTGTGGCGGTACCCGATGAAGAGAATTTATTGATGGTGGTACGCCCGGAGGCAGATGCAGTCAGTTCGTTCGAATTGCCTTCGGAAGGCGGGCGTGTCGTGTTGCGAAACCATGACGAAACGGTGTCTATGGAAGCCTTTTGAACCGGATTTTCTCAAATGATATAAAATAACTGTTTGAAAGCTTGGCGGATTGATGCTTTTTGCCTACTTTTGCAGTTGTATGATGAAGTGAGGGGCTTGACAAGGCTCCTCACTTTGCATTTAATAGTGTAATCGCATGATAGAAAAGAGCATTGTAAAAGGGTTAGTGGAAGAATGGCTGGAGGGCCGGGATTACTTTCTGGTGGACGTGAGCGTGAGCGCGGACGACCGTATCGTGGTGGAGATAGACCACGCCGAAGGGGTATGGATAGAAGACTGCGTGGAGCTGAGCCGTTTCATCGAGAGCCGCCTGAGCCGTGAGGAAGAGGACTATGAACTTGAAGTGGGCAGTGCCGGTATCGGACAGCCGTTCAAGGTCCTGCAGCAATACGTGAACCATGTGGGGAGCGAGGTGGACGTGCTCACGGCCGACGGACGCAAGCTCCACGGGGTGCTGACGGCTGCCGGCCCGGAGAGTTTCGAAGTGACGATGAAGGTAAAGAAGAAGCTGGAGGGGGAGAAACGTCCCCGCCTGGTGGACGAAGCGGTTACACTGCGGTATACGGAAGTAAAGTACACGAAGTATTCAATAAGTTTTAAATAGAATCATGGCAAAGAAAGCAGAAACCATCAGTTTGATTGATACATTTGCAGAGTTTAAAGAGACGAAGAACATCGACCGCGCCACGTTGGTGAGCGTGTTGGAGGAGAGTTTCCGTAGCGTCATCGCCAAGCTCTTCGGCTCGGACGACAACTACGACGTGATCGTGAATCCGGACAAGGGCGACTTTGAAATCTACCGCAACCGTACGGTCGTGGCCGACGGGGAGGTGAAGGATGACAACCGGGAGATTTCCCTTACGGAGGCACGCCAGATTGACGAGGATTATGAAGTGGGCGAAGAGGTGAGCGAGAATGTGGACTTTGCCAAGTTCGGCCGCCGCGCCATCCTGACCCTGCGCCAGACACTGGCCAGCAAGATTCTGGAGCTGGAGCACGACAGCTTATATAATAAGTATAAGGACCGTGTGGGCGAGATCGTGAGCGCGGAGGTATATCAGATATGGAAAAAAGAGATGCTTTGCGTAGACGACGAGGGCAACGAACTGATATTGCCCAAGACGGAACAGATACCTTCCGACTTTTACCGCAAGGGTGAGGCCGTGCGTGCCGTGGTGGCCCGCGTGGACAATACGAACAACAATCCCAAGATTATCCTGAGCCGTACCTCTCCCGTCTTTCTGCAACGTTTGTTGGAAGCCGAGGTGCCGGAAATACATGACGGCCTGATCACGGTACGCAAGATTGCACGCATGCCGGGAGAACGTGCCAAGATAGCCGTGGAGAGCTATGACGACCGCATCGACCCGGTGGGAGCCTGCGTGGGCGTGAAGGGAAGCCGTGTGCACGGCATCGTGCGTGAGTTGCGCGGCGAGAACATCGACGTGATCAACTACACGCAGAACATCTCGCTGTTCATTACCCGTGCGTTGAGTCCGGCCACGGTGAACAGCGTGCGTATCCACGAAGAGGAGCGCAAGGCGGAAGTCTACCTGAATCCCGACCAGGTTTCGCTGGCCATCGGAAAGAGCGGATTGAACATCAAACTGGCCAGTATGCTGACGGAATATACCATAGACGTGTTCCGTGAAATAGAGGGAGCCGAAGGAGAAGGTGACGACATCTATCTGGACGAGTTCGTGGGCGACATCGACCAGTGGATTATAGACGCGCTGAAAAGTATCGGTATGGAAACGGCAAAGGACGTATTGAATGCGCCGCGTGAAATGTTGGTATCCCGTGCCGATCTGGAGGAAGAGACCGTGGACGAGGTATTGAGAATCTTAGGAGAAGAATTTGAGGAAGAATAAGTAACGTATGAGTATAAGACTAAATAAAGTAACCAAAGAATGTAATGTAGGGCTGCAGACAGCCGTCGAGTTCCTGCAGAAAAAGGGTTTCAGCGACGTGGAAGCCAATCCCAACACCAAAATCTCTGACGAACAGTATCAGATGTTGGTGGCCGAGTTCAAGAAGGACAAGGGGTTGAGGGACGACGCTGCTATCATCAGCCGTAAGCGGCAACACAAAGAAAAGAAAGCGACCATCGCGCTTCCCGAAGAGAAGCCGGTGGATATCAAGACCGCGACCGAGGCCAAGCTCGGAAAGGGGCCGAAAGTCGTAGGACGCATCGACTTGGATAATCTGGGGGCGCGCAAACCGGTTGCGGCTCAGGAGAAAACCGCGGGTAAGCGAGCGCAGACGGAGCTTGCTCCGGGTCTGCCGAGCGGGAGCGGTTTATCCAAAAAGGAGACTCCGGCTCCCGCCCGTCCGGCTGAGGTGAAGGCGGAGGCACCCATAGCGGAACCGGCTCCGAAACAGGAGGAGAAGCCTCAGGCAGAGACGGAGACCCCCGTGAGCCAGAAGGAGGTACGCCAGCAGGAGAAGAGCAAAGCCATCGGTACGGAAACGGACGGTGTGTTCCGTCTGAACCATACGGCGCAGGCTGCTCCCCAGCTCAAGGTGAAGGGACATATAGATTTGGCGGCTTTGAACCAGTCTACCCGTCCTAAGAAAAAGACGAAGGAAGAGAAACGCAAGGAGCGCGAAGAAAAGAACCGCCAGGGAGGCGGAGACCGTTCGCGTCAGGGCGGAACGGGGCAGAATGCGTCCGAAAGCAAGAAGAAACGCGTCCGTATCGGCAAGGAACGTGTGGATGTGAATGCCGTAGCGGGCCAGCAGAATGGGAAGAAACGGGATAATGCCCCCGGGGCCAACCAGCAGGGTGGCGGTAAACATAATAAGAACAAGAACCGCCAGCAGCCGGTCATCAAGGCAGAGGTATCTGACGAGGACGTAGCAAAGCAGGTAAAAGAGACGTTGGCTCGTCTGACGAACAAGAACAAAGCCGGAAAGGGCGCCAAATACCGTAAGGAAAAACGGGAGAATGCCCGTGCCTCCATGGAAGAGCAGCTCGAAGAACAGGCAGCAGAAAGCAAGGTGTTGAAACTTACCGAATTCGTTACCGCGAACGAATTGGCCGTGATGATGGATGTGCCGGTCACTCAGGTTATCAGTACGTGTATGAGTATCGGCATCATGGTCTCTATCAACCAACGCCTGGATGCCGAGACCATTAATCTGGTGGCCGAAGAGTTCGGTTTCAAGACGGAGTATGTCAGTGCGGAAGTTTCCGAAGCGGTGAATGAGGAAGAAGACGATGAGGAAGATTTGGTACCGCGCGCGCCGATTGTGACCGTCATGGGGCATGTCGACCATGGTAAGACCTCTTTGCTCGACTATATACGCAAGACGAACGTGATTGCCGGAGAAGCCGGAGGTATCACGCAACATATCGGTGCCTATAACGTGACGCTGGAAAGCGGGCGTCATATCACCTTCTTGGATACTCCGGGACACGAGGCGTTTACGGCCATGCGTGCCCGTGGCGCACAAGTGACGGATATTGCCATTATCATTATTGCGGCGGACGACGACATCATGCCGCAGACGAAGGAGGCTATCAATCATGCCATGGCGGCGGGCGTGCCTATCGTGTTTGCCATCAACAAGGTGGACAAGCCGGCAGCCAATCCCGATAAGATCAAAGAAGGATTGGCGGCCATGAACTTCCTGGTGGAAGACTGGGGCGGCAAATACCAAAGCCAGGACATATCAGCCAAGAAAGGCATCGGTGTGGAAGAGTTGCTGGAGAAGGTATTGCTTGAGGCCGAGATGCTCGACTTGAAAGCCAATCCGAACCGTAAGGCAACCGGTTCCATCATCGAGTCTTCTTTGGATAAGGGACGCGGTTACGTGGCTACGGTATTGGTGTCGAACGGAACGTTGCGTGTAGGCGACATCGTGTTGGCCGGTACGAACTACGGTCGTGTGAAGGCCATGTTCAATGAACGTAACCAGCGTGTGAAAGAAATCGGCCCGGCTCAGGCAGCTACGATTCTGGGCCTGAACGGTGCACCGACAGCCGGTGATACGTTTCATGTGATGGATACGGAACAAGAGGCCCGCGAAATCACGAACAAGCGCGAGCAGTTGCAGCGTGAGCAAGGTCTGCGTACGCAGAAGATTCTGACCCTCGACGAGGTGGGCCGCCGTATCGCTTTGGGTGGTTTCCAAGAGTTGAACGTCATCGTGAAGGGAGACGTGGACGGTTCCATCGAAGCCTTGAGCGATTCTTTGATCAAGTTGTCCACGGAAAAGATAGCCGTGAATGTGATTCACAAAGGCGTGGGACAGATTTCCGAGAGCGACGTGGCTCTGGCTGCGGCTTCAGAGGCCATTATCATCGGTTTCCAGGTGCGTCCTTCGGCTTCGGCTCGCAAAATGGCCGAACAGCAAGGTGTCGACATTCGCCTTTATTCAATCATTTATGACGCGATAGAGGAGGTGAAGTCTGCCATGGAAGGCATGTTGGCTCCCGAAGTAAAAGAAGAAGTGACGGCTACGGTGGAGGTGCGTCAGGTTTACCATATCAGCAAGGTGGGTACGGTAGCCGGTGCATACGTGGTCGACGGCAAAGTGCAGCGTAGCAACAAGGCTCGTGTGATTCGCGACGGTATCGTGGTACACACCGGACAAATCAATGCCTTGAAACGTTTCAAGGATGATGTGAAAGAGGTGGGTACGAACTTCGAGTGTGGTATCAGCCTGGTGAACTACAACGATTTGCGCGAAGGCGATATGATTGAAACCTATCAAGAGGTGGAGGTTAAGGCCAAGCTGTAAAAAGGTGATGAATGCGCTGGATATTCTGATTCTGGCCGTGGTCTTAGTGGGCTTTGTCAAGGGACTGATGTGCGGTTTTTTTCGTCAGGTCGTCTCCATTGTGGGGTTTTTAGCGGGGCTGTGGGTGGCCTTCATGCTTTATTCCGTGTTGGGCGATTGGATAGCTCCCTATATAGGAAGCGACGTATCCGTAGGACGGGCGTTGGCATTTATCCTTTTGTGGATCGGTGTTCCGGTCGGGCTGTCGCTGTTGGCGTATATGCTGACAAAAGCCGTGGAAACCGTGAAATTAGGAGGACTGAACCGTTTGGGGGGAGCTTTGTTGGGCGGATTGAAATACATGGTGTTTCTGAGTTGTGCGTTGAATGTCGCGTTCAGGATACATCTGATTTCCGGCTCTACGGGCGAGCATTCCCGTCTGTATCATCCGGTCCGTGCCATGTCCGATAAGCTGTTCGAAGTGTGCAAGACCCATGTGGTCAGGGTTGTGGAAGATGCGGCTTCGCCGGCCTGCGGGCAAGACCCGAAAAAGCAGTTAAGGTAGCTATTACCTTATTACATAATACGATGAAGGGCAGGAATGCGGTCATAAGGTGTACTTATGGAGCATTCCTCTCTTTGGCTATAAGTGAGAGATATGAAAGAAATGTATAAAAAAGAAGAAGATAAGAGAAGTGGGGACGTTCCTAAGGACGGACAAGGGCCGAACGAAGGGAAAAACCAGTTTGTCCGTGAGGTGGCGCATAAGAAATATGAGTACGGTTTCAGTACCGACGTGCAGACCGAAATCATAGAGCGTGGCCTGAACGAGGATGTGGTGCGTCTCATTTCGTCCAAAAAGGAAGAGCCGGAATGGTTGCTTGAGTTCCGTTTGCAGGCTTTCCGTTATTGGCAGACGCAGAAACAGCCGTCGTGGGCGCACTTGAAGATGCCGGAGATAGATTACCAGGCCATTTCCTACTATGCCGACCCGACGAAAGGCATGAAGAAGGACGGGCCGAAATCTTTGGATGAGATAGACCCCGAGTTGATGAAAACCTTCGATAAACTCGGAATCCCGTTGGAGGAACGTCTGGCACTGAGCGGTACGGCGGTGGATGCCGTGATGGACTCTGTGTCCGTGAAGACCACCTTTAAGGAAAAACTTTCGGAGCGCGGCATCATATTCTGTTCCATCAGCGAAGCCGTGCATGAGTACCCGGATTTGGTAAAGCAATATTTAGGTTCGGTAGTCCCTTATCGTGACAACTATTTCGCGGCGTTGAATTCCGCAGTGTTTAGTGACGGCTCCTTTGTCTATATTCCCAAAGGCGTGCGTTGCCCGATGGAACTTTCCACCTATTTCCGAATCAACGCGCGGAATACGGGACAATTCGAACGTACGCTCATCGTGTGCGACGACGGGGGCTATGTGTCCTATCTGGAAGGTTGTACGGCACCGATGCGCGACGAGAACCAGTTGCATGCAGCCATTGTGGAAATCGTGGTGAACGAAAACGCAGAGGTGAAGTACAGTACGGTACAAAACTGGTATCCGGGCGATGCCGAAGGGCGCGGCGGCGTGCTGAACTTAGTGACGAAGCGAGGGCACCTGCGCGGGGCGAACAGCAAGCTTTCGTGGACGCAGGTGGAGACCGGTTCTGCCATTACCTGGAAATATCCCAGTTGCATCTTGAGCGGAGACCATTCCCAAGCTGAGTTCTACAGTGTGGCTGTGACCAACAATTACCAACAGGCCGATACGGGCACAAAGATGATTCACTTGGGGCGCGACACGAAGAGTACGATTATCAGTAAAGGAATATCGGCCGGCAAAAGCCAGAATTCCTATCGTGGGTTGGTGCGTGTGGCGCCGAAAGCCGACGGGGCACGCAATTACAGCTCGTGCGACTCTCTGTTGTTAGGCAGCGAGTGCGGCGCGCATACTTTCCCCTATATGGACGTACGTAACGAGACGGCCATCGTGGAGCATGAAGCCACCACGTCGAAGATTTCGGAAGAACAGTTGTTCTATTGCAACCAGCGCGGCATCCCCACCGAGGAGGCCGTGGGACTGATTGTGAACGGTTATGCCAAGGATGTAATCAACAAACTGCCGATGGAGTTTGCCGTAGAGGCGCAGAAACTCCTGAATGTGTCATTGGAAGGCACGGTAGGATAGACAAACTTAAAAGACAGACATTATGTTAGAGATAAAAGATTTGCATGCCAGTATCAATGGCAAAGAGATATTGAAGGGTATCAACCTGACGGTAAATCCGGGGGAGATACATGCCTTGATGGGGCAGAACGGAGCCGGAAAGAGTACGTTGAGCAATGTATTGGTGGGAAATCCCTCATACGAGGTGACGAGTGGCAGCGTGACGTTCAACGGCAAGGACTTGTTGGCCATGAAACCGGAAGAACGGGCGCACGAGGGACTCTTCCTGTCCTTCCAACAGCCGGTGGAGATTCCCGGCGTGTCGATGGTCAACTTCATGCGTGCGGCCATCAATGCCAAGCGCAAGTATCACGGGATGGAACCGATGAGCGCGGGAGATTTCCTGAAGATGATGCGCGAGAAGCGAAAGGTCGTGGAACTGGACAGCAAGCTGGCCAACCGTTCCGTCAACGAAGGGTTCAGCGGCGGGGAGAAGAAGCGTAATGAGATATTCCAGATGGCCATGCTCGAACCCAAGTTGAGCATCCTCGACGAGACGGATTCCGGACTGGATGTGGATGCCTTGCGTATCGTGGCCGAAGGTTTCAACAAATTGCGTACGCCGGAAACTTCGGCTTTGGTCATCACCCATTACCAACGTTTGTTGGACTACCTCAAGCCGGATGTGGTGCACGTGCTGCTCGGCGGACGCATCGTGAAAAGCGGAGGTCCGGAACTGGCCGTGGAGATAGAAAACAAGGGTTTCGATTGGATCAAGGCCGAAACTTCGGCCGTTTAAAAACATGAGAGGCAATGAATAGCGAACAACAATACATAGATATTTTCACCGGATGCCGGGAAATGCTCGACAGCCATAGTGCAGGGGCGATGAACGCCTTGCGCGACAAGGCTTTTGAGGATTTCACCCGCCAGGGTTTCCCTACGCAGAAAGTGGAACGCTATAAATATACGGACGTGCCGGCGGCCTTTGCACCGGACTACGGGCTGAACCTGAACCGGGTAGAGTTTCCCGTCAATCCTTACGAGGCCTTCCGGTGCGACGTGCCGAACCTGAGCACTTCGCTTTATTTTGTGGTGAACGACGCTTTTTACCGGAAGTCGCTGCCGGCCGCCGCGTTGCCCGAAGGCGTGGTGGTATGCTCCCTGAAGCAGGCGGCCGAGGATTATCCCGATCGGGTGTCGGCCTGCTACGGCAAACTGGCCCGTACGGAGAAAGACGCGATTAATGCGCTGAACACGATGTTGGCGCAAGACGGACTCTTCATTTACGTGCCGCGTGGCGTGGTGGTGGAACGTACGTTGCAGGTGGTGAACATCCTGCGTTCCGACGTGGATCTGATGGCCAACCGCCGCGTATTGGTCGTATTGGAAGAAAACGCGCAGGCGCGGTTGCTCTTCTGCGACCATGCGATGGACGACCGCAATTTCCTGACCACCCAGGTGGTGGAAGTCTTTGCGGCAGAAAACGCCCGTCTGGAGTTGTATGAATTGGAGGAGACACACGTGCAGAACCGGCGTTTCAGCAACATGTATGTGCGGCAGCAGCGCGGCAGCGTGGTGAACCTCTACAACATTACCTTGCACAACGGTCAGACGCGCAATCGTACCGATTTGGTGTTGGACGGCGAAGGAGCCGAGTCGAACCTCTACGGTTGCGTGATAGCCGACAAGGAGCAGCGCGTGGACAACAACACCCTGATAGACCACCGTGCCGAGCATTGTGTCAGCAACCAGTTGTATAAATATGTGATGGACGAACGTTCTGTAGGCGCCTTTGCCGGACGGATTCTGGTACGGCAGGGCGCGCAGCATACGATTTCGAACGAACGCAATGCCAACCTCTGTGCCACCAAGGAAGCCCGCATGTACAGCCAACCCATGTTGGAGATTTATGCCGACGACGTGAAGTGCAGCCACGGTTCCACGGTGGGACAGCTTAATGAACAGGCCCTGTTCTACATGCAGCAGCGCGGCATCAGCCGCGAAGAGGCACAGATGTTGCTCAAGTTCGCTTTTGCGGGCGAAGTCATCGACGCCATCTCCTTGGAGGCCTTGCGCGACCGCCTGCACCATTTGGTGGAGAAGCGTTTCCGTGGCGAGCTGAGTCGTTGTTCGGGATGCAAACTATGTAAATAAGAGAAAGATGTACGACATACAAGAGATACGGAAAGACTTCCCCATCCTGGGACGTGAGGTCTACGGTCGCCCGTTGGTCTATCTGGACAACGGGGCCACGACGCAGAAGCCCCGCTGCGTGGTGGAAGCCATGACGGACGAATACTACAACGTGAACGCCAACGTGCACCGGGGCGTGCACTTCCTTTCGCAGCAGGCCACGGAGCTGCACGAGGCGGCCCGCGAGACGGTGCGCCGCTTCCTGAATGCCCGCTCGCCGGCCGAGATAGTGTTCACACGCGGCACGACGGAGAGCATCAACCTCGTGGCTTCCTGCTTCGGCGAGGCCTTCATGCGCGAAGGCGACGAAGTCATCCTCAGCGAGATGGAGCACCACTCCAACATCGTGAGCTGGCAACTCCTACAGGCGCGCAAGGGCATCAAGTTGCGGGTAGTTCCGATAAACGACCGTGGCGAACTGATGCTGGACGAATACGAACGGCTCTTCAACGACCGCACGCGCATCGTCAGCGTGACGCACGTGAGCAACGTGCTGGGCACGGTCAACCCCGTGCGCCGGATGATTGAAATAGCTCATTCTTACAGCGTGCCCGTATTGGTGGACGGTGCGCAGAGCACTCCGCATTTTGCAGTAGACATGCAGTCGCTCGATGCGGATTTCTTTGCCTTCAGCGGACATAAGATTTACGGCCCCACGGGCGTGGGCGTGCTTTATGGCAAAGAGACGTGGCTCGACCGGCTGCCGCCTTATATGGGAGGCGGCGAGATGATCCGGCACGTCACTTTCGAGCATACCACCTTTAACGGACTGCCGTTCAAGTTCGAGGCCGGCACGCCCGACTACGTGGCCACCACGGGGCTGGCGCGCGCCCTCGATTACGTCGCCGCCTTGGGCATGGACAACATCCATGCGCACGAGCAGGAACTGACCCGTTATGCACTGGAGCGCATGCGCCGGATTCCCGGCATGCGCATATTGGGCGAAGCCGGGGAGCGGGATGCCGTCATCTCCTTCCTGGTGGGCGGCATCCACCACCTGGACATGGGCACGCTGCTCGACCGCCTGGGCATCGCCGTGCGCACGGGGCACCACTGCGCCGAGCCGCTGATGCGCCGCCTGGGCGTGGAGGGCACGGTGCGCGCCTCCTTCGCCCTCTACAACACCCGTTCCGAGGTGGACGCGCTGGTGGAAGGGATAGAGCGGGTGGCCAAGATGTTCTGAGATTCCCTATTTTGTTATACATCCGTGCCCCGAGGACAGGTTGCAATGCCAAGTCTTCGGGGCACGGATGGTTTGATACGCTTTTTAGTTCCACTCCTCCCACGTGTACATTTCCCTTTCTTCGTGCGTCAGGGTGTAGAGTGCTTCGTAAGCTTCTTCTTCGGTTGAACCGTAAGCATAACAAGATGGATTTTGCAGTTGATAAGCTAAAAATCCGTCAGTTGTTTCTTCAATGCCGAATGAAATCTGTGTATCCATAATCTTTATGATTTTTAGTCAGGGCAAAGGTAACCGTTTATTGTTTCAAACTCGTGAAAAAGACGATAAAATCCCTTTTCATTCCGCGTGTTTGAATTTATAACGGACGAGTACGGGATTGGATACGTCCGTCAGCCGTGCGGCCGTTTCTTTCAGTTCTTTTCGGTAGCGCGGTTCGGGGGATATGCGCGGCATGAAATGCTCCACGTGCATGAGGAAGTCGAAAGCCGGGCAGATTTCGTATACGTAGCCGTCTTCCATGGCAAACTCACACAGTTCGATGCGATACGTGTGGTTGACATCCAACGTCCGCCCATGCTTCACCACTTCCTGCCGTTCACGGTCGTAGACTATCCAGTTCCAGTCGTCACCGTAGTGGTATTGCAGGAAAACAAGCTTTCCGTTCCCGAAAATCCTGTTGATGCCCGTCACGTATTGCCGGTAGAGTCCTTTGCGCATGATTTCCAATAGGTTTAGGTGATGGTATTCCTCCGGGAGGGCGTGCCGACCGAAATCGATGTGCACGAGGGGCGTGCATCCTTTCGGCGTGACGAGGAACACGGTGTCGTCCGGGGCTTGGCAGAAGAGGAGGCCGCCTTGCCCGTCCGTGTCATATTCCTTGCTTGAGCCGAACCCCCTGTCCGGATTGAAGGGGATGAACTTGTTCCTAAATGTGCCTTCGCGGTCAAACTGGAAAACGTGGAAAGCCCCGGCTTCGGGCGTGCTGCCTTCGTTGACGAGGAACAAAGCTTCGTCCGTGGCAAAAATGCCGTTGGCATAATAGCCGTCTATGTCCCTCTTCCGGATGAACCGCCCCAGTGTGTCACATTCCAGAATCTTTTGCCCGATATGGTCCAACAGGTAAAGGCGTTCGTCCGTGACATGGAAGTCCGAGATCCATAAGTACTCGTTGCCCGCCTTTCCGCGTCGGTCTATGGAGAAGTCGAGTGTCCCGTCCGCGTGGAACACATGCAGGCAATTCGTCTCTTCGTCCTGAATGTATATCTTGCCCCCGTGCGTCTTGAGCCGGGTGGCGTTTGTTATCGGTTTTTCCGTGTCGGCCAAGGGGATGAGGGCGCAACCGGCCGTGTCCAGCCACTCGTCGGCGGCAATGGAGTTTTCTGCTTCGTCCGGGTCGATGCGGACGGAAACCGTATGTCCTTTTTGGGACGCGTGGTGGCAAGACAGGAGGAGCAAGACCGCGAAGAAGTAAAATGCCTTTTTCATAGGATTATGTCTTTTCATTGCGGAAGCTTTTTTAAGTCGTTATATAAAGCCAGACCTTTAACTGTGAGCAAGTATTTTTGTCTTGGATGATTGGGCTTGTCGGGGTAAAGTACTTTGAGGATACCGGCTTCCAAAGATGGAGCTATATAATTTCCCAAGAATGTCGGACGGTGCTTCAAACCGACTTTTTCCATCAAGGTTTTTAATGGCAACTGTCCGTCAGACAGGGCGAGCAATAGGGCACGAACTTGTTCGGTTACTTGTACGGTAGGTTGTTCGGTACTTGTTCGGGTTTCGTGTTGTGTCTGTTCCGTAACCCATTCTTCCGGTGCATGGACTATCATATACCGATTTCGCAATTCATTATTTTCTCCCAGCAGCAAATTGCGGAAAAAGCGTTTCAAATACTCTGAATCACGCATAATGCCTTTCTGGATATTCTGGTAGTTGGCTCGTACCAGTGCATTACGGAAATACCACGAGTGGTGGGCGAATAGGTCGTTCGTTACATTGAGACCCATGGAACGGAGATAGAGAATTGTAAATACGGCAGTCGTTCGGGTGTTTCCTTCACCGAATGGATGGATTTGCCATAAACCCGATACGAATTGGGAGATATGGTTCACCAGTCCGTTTGGGTCTACTTTGGAATAATCGAATTGGCGTTCTTGTTCCAAATCGTACTCGATAGCCTTACGAATATCGGGGGCGGAAACATATAGTACCGTATCGCCACGAAGAACCCATTCCTTTTTAGTAATGTTGTAGTCGCGTATCTGTCCTGCAAACTTGAATATACCTTCAAAGATCCGGCGATGAATGGATGTCAGTCCGACCAATGTAAAGGCGAAAGTCTTTTCGGTAAGAAGTTGGCGGATGTGGGTCGATGCGGTATCGGCTTCGTACGTTTCCGAATCTTCGGGGGTACGCGATGCTTTCGATTGGTAGTAGCTTCTTATCAGTTGTTTGGCTTCATTAAATGTAATTTCGCCTTCAATATCTTTGCGTGCTGTCTCGATGAGGTAATCGGATGGCTTCAGACCGTCTACAGCTTGTAGGCCGATGGCTGTTTGCCATGCGTAACTTTTCTCTCGCTTTTGCGGTTCGCCTTGGCGTATATATTCGTCGAAGTCAATCATATAAATCTATTGTTTCAGGTGAATTTGATATCGAAAGATGATTCTTAGTGGTCAAAATTACAGAGATTTATTGTATGTCAGATGCTTTTTGCAAAGAATTTGTTTTCGGGTAGGAAAATAAATACGAAGATAGGAGGCGGCTCGGCAGTTTTTCGCTCAAAAGCAAGCTTTTGGCTTGCAACTGCTCTCACCTTTCACTATCTTTGCCACCATGTTATTACCGTATTTGAATCCAGATGTGACAGAGGCCGGTCTTGACGAGGCTGGGCGCGGCTGCTTGGCCGGGGCAGTGTACGCCGCGGCGGTCATCCTGCCGAAAGATTACCGCAATGAGATGCTCAACGACTCCAAACAGTTGAGCGAAAAGAAGCGGTATTTGTTGCGCGAACAGATAGAGCGGGACGCATTGGCATGGGCCGTAGGTGTCGTCACGCCGCAGGAAATCGACGAAATCAATATCCTCAACGCTTCGTTCCTTGCCATGCACCGGGCACTCGACCAGTTGGCCGTTCGTCCGGAGGCTCTTTTGGTGGACGGAAACCGCTTCAAGCCTTACCGGGACTTGCCGCATACCACCGTAGTGAAAGGCGACGGGAAATATATGAGCATTGCCGCCGCTTCCATTTTGGCCAAGACTTACCGCGACGATTATATGCTTCGCTTGCATGAGGAATATCCCGTGTACCGTTGGGATTCCAACAAAGGTTATCCGGCCAAGGCGCACCGTGAAGCCATCCGACGCCATGGCGTGACGCCCTATCACCGGATGAGTTATAACCTGTTGGGAGACGGACAGATGGAACTCTTTGCTCCCGCCGAGACGAAAGGGCGATGACCGATGGAACTGGGTATTTTTGAACGGCAGTTGAGGCTGATGGTGCTGCTCACGCAAAACCGTGAATATTCCCTGGACGAATTGTGCCGCAAGTTGGACATGAGCCGCCGCACGTTGTATCGTTATCTGGAACTGTTCCGCGACATCGGTTTCGAGGTGGTCAAGCAGGGTAACGTTTACCGTCTCGACAAGTCATCGCCTTTCTTTAAGGAAATCACCCAGTTGGTCCATTTCACCGAAGACGAGGCGCTCACGTTGCGGCACGTGCTCGACATGGCCTCCGGCACGGATGTACAGGTGCGTCATTTGCGCCATAAACTGGAGCGTATTTATGATTTCGGGATATTGAATGCGGTGGAAGCCGACCCGGGACAGGCAGAAAAGCTTCAGCAGTTGTACGAGGCTGTGAAACTCCACCGTCAGGTGGTGTTGCACGATTACAGTTCCGCCCACAGCAACCGGACGAGCGACCGTGTGGTGGAACCCTATTTGTTTCTGGACCATCACGACGGAATTCGCTGTTACGAACTGCAAAGCGGCGAGAACAAGACGTTCAAGGTGAGCCGTATCGGCAGGGTGGAAGTTTTGGATTTGTTGTGGAGCCACGAAGAACAGCATGCGAGGGTGTACACCGACCTGTTCCGTTTCAGCGGCGAGGAACGCCGCCGGGTCGCGTTGCGGCTCGGCCGTTTGGCGTGCAGCCTGTTGAAGGAAGAATGCCCGCAGGCCGTCCGCTCGTTGCAGCCCGACGGGGCGGATCATTGGTTGTTGTCGACGGATGTGTGTAGTTTTCAGGGCGTGGGACGGTTCGTGTTAGGGCTGTTTGAGGATGTGGAAGTGCTGGAGTCGCCCGAATTCAAGCTGTTTTTGCAGGAGAAAATCAAAGATTTAACAAAAAAAGTAGGTGTTGTGTCGTAGATTGACACGGCGGCATCGTTTCTTTGCGTCATGAAGTTCAACCTTTAAAACTTTACGATGATGAAGAAAGAAATGATTCTGCCGTCTTCTTCCGTCCGTTCCGGACAGTATGCGGCTTCCCGTCCTTCCGTATTTGCGGCTCTCAAAGGTTATTGTTTGCGCAGCAAGGCGGTGCACTCCCTTTCCGCGTTCTACAGCCGTTTGTTGGAAACTCGCGTCACCCCTTTGCAGACGCTGCATCTTCTTCATGCACAACTGGCTTTTGTCCTGATGGTTTTTCCGCTCCCGTTTTCTCCTTTTGTCCGTTTTTTGTTCTTGGGATGGTTTGCCTTGACGGTGGCGCAGTGCCGTCGTGCGGGATTGAAATAAACGGTACGGTTGGAGGGCTTTGAGGACTGTCTGACCTGAAATGCTGACGGATTTCAATGGATTGTTTATGAACGTATTATGTTTCTCCTTAATTTCGGATTTTTTTCTGCGCCAAACGGAAAATCAATCTCAGGCGATTGATTTTCCGTTCGGCTGAGATTGATTTTCCATTCTCTGCACGTCGTGGAAACGAATGGCAGGGGCTTGAAAAAGTTTTGTCTTTTTGCCCATCGTACCAAGCGGCGTGGGGAGGGCATAGAGATAAAAGGTGTGAAATTCCTTCGCAGGCGGGAGTATTCTCGAAAACTATTCGTAAATTTGCACGGATAACAAAAAAGGATGATCATTCTAAACAATAAAATTATGGCAAAGAAAGCACTTTTAATGATTCTCGACGGTTGGGGAATGGGTAATCACGGCAAGGGTGATGTAATCTTCAACACTCCGACACCGTATATGGACTATTTGGCCCAGAATTATCCGATGTCGCAGTTGCAGGCTTCGGGTGAGAACGTGGGACTGCCCGACGGACAGATGGGGAATTCCGAGGTGGGTCACCTCAATATCGGCGCAGGCCGTATCGTGTATCAGGATTTGGTGAAAATCAACCGTGCCTGTGCCGACGGCAGCATCTTGAAGAATCCCGAAATCGTTTCTGCCTACGAATATGCCAAGCAGAACGGCAAGAGCGTGCATTTGATGGGATTGACCTCTACCGGTGGTGTGCATTCCTCGTTGGACCATCTGTTCACGTTGTGCGGCATTTCCAAGACTTATGGCATCGAACATACTTACGTGCATTGTTTCATGGACGGCCGCGACACCGACCCGAAAAGCGGTAAGGGTTTCATTGAACAGTTGCAGGTTGAATGCGAAAAGACGGGTTGCGTCATCGCTTCCATCATCGGCCGTTTCTACGCCATGGATCGCGACAAGCGTTGGGAGCGTGTGAAAGAGGCCTACGACCTTTTGGTGAAAGGCGAGGGCAAGCAGGCAACGGATATGGTGGCTGCCATGCAAGAGTCGTACGACGAAGGCGTGACCGACGAATTTGTGAAGGCTATCAACAATTCTACGGTCGACGGAACTATCAAGGAAGGCGACGTGGTGATTTTCTTCAACTACCGCAACGACCGTGCCAAGGAGCTGACCGTAGTGCTCACTCAGCAAGACATGCCGGAGCAGGGCATGACGACGATACCGGGCTTGCAGTACTATTGCATGACGCCGTACGATGCCAGTTTCAAGGGCGTGCATATCCTCTTCCCGAAAGAGAACGTGCAGGATACGTTGGGCGAGTACCTCAGCAAGAAAGGCCTGAAACAGTTGCATACGGCTGAGACGGAAAAGTATGCCCATGTGACGTTCTTCTTCAACGGCGGGCGTGAGACTCCGTTCGAGGGTGAAGACCGTATCTTGGTTCCGTCTCCGAAAGTGGCTACGTACGACCTGAAGCCGGAGATGAGTGCATACGAGGTAAAAGACAAGCTTGTAACTGCCATCAAGGAAGATAAGTATGACTTCATTGTGGTGAACTTTGCCAATGGCGACATGGTCGGCCATACGGGTATTTATACAGCCATAGAGAAAGCGGTGAAGGCCGTGGACGAATGCGTGAAAGAAGTAGTGGAGACGGCCAAGGCCATGAACGATTATGAAGTGATTATCATTGCCGACCATGGCAATGCCGACAATGCCGTGAATCCGGATGGTACGCCCAATACGGCGCATTCATTGAATCCTGTTCCGTTTATTTATGTGACGGCCAACAAGGAGGCTAAGGTTGAAAATGGTATTCTGGCCGACGTAGCACCTTCCATCCTGCATATCATGGGGCTGGAACAACCTGCCGACATGACGGGCAAGAACTTGATAAAAGATTAATCTCTTCGAATAGAAGTTTTCGGGCAAGGTTTCCGCTGTCAGGGGCGTGGGGGCCTTGCCCTTTTTTGTCCTCTCTTGTGTGTCGGCATTTCTTCTCTATCATGGCGTGGAGAAGCCTTTGATGTGCCGATGGTCTCAAAAATGGGAATAAATCTCCGGATTACCGAAAAAAAGCTTTATTTTTGTCTTTCTAAAGAAAGAGTTTATGGATGTACAAATAGAACCGAGCTGGAAACAGCATTTGGCTCCGGAATTTGAGAAGCCTTATTTCGTGAAGTTGACGAATTTCGTTCGTCAGGAGTATCGTACGACGACTTGTTATCCTCCGGGAAAGTTGATTTTTAATGCTTTCAACCTCTGTCCGTATGACAAAGCGAAGGTGGTTATTATCGGACAAGACCCTTATCACGGGCCAGGGCAGGCGCATGGTTTGTGTTTTTCCGTCAATGACGGAGTCCCCTTTCCGCCGTCCTTGCAGAATATATTCAAGGAAATACAGACGGATTTGGGGACACCGGTGCCGCAAAGCGGGAACCTGACCCGTTGGGCGGAGCAGGGTGTGTTGTTGCTCAATGCCACACTGACGGTACGTGCCCATCAGGCCGGGTCGCATCAGCGGCAGGGATGGGAAGAATTCACCGATGCGGCCATCAAGGCACTGGCCGAGGGGCGTGAACATTTGGTTTTTATACTTTGGGGTTCTTATGCCCAAAAGAAAGGAGCGTTTATCGATCGTAGTCGTCATCTGGTACTGGCTTCGGCTCATCCGTCTCCGTTGTCAGCCTTCCATGGTTTTTTCGGGAACAGGCATTTCAGCTTGGCCAATGCTTATTTGGAGCAACATGGGGAAACACCGATAAACTGGTAGGATGTCATGAAGAACGACCGTATACCTATGATTCAGATAGAAGATACCATTATCTCTATCGATTGCCTGAGCGAGAAGTTTTGTTGTGACCTCGATGCATGCAAGGGGGAGTGTTGCATAGAGGGAGATGCGGGTGCTCCTGTGGAATTGGACGAAGTGGCCGAACTGGAGGAGGCTTTGCCGGTGGTATGGCCTTGGTTGTCGGCTTCGGCGCAGGCTGTGATCGACCGGCAAGGGGTTGTTTATACGGATGAGGACGGCGATTTGGTCACCAGCATTGTCAACGGAAAAGATTGTGTGTTCACGTGTTATGACGAGCGTGGTTATTGTTATTGTGCTTTGGAGAAAGCTTACCGCGAAGGGAAGAGTTCGTTCTACAAACCGTTGTCCTGCCATCTTTATCCCATCCGTTTGAAGAAGATTGGTGATTGTGTGGCGTTGAACTACCATCGTTGGGATGTATGCAAGATGGCCGTGATGAAGGGCGGGCATTTGAATCTTCCGGTTTACCGTTTCCTGAAAGAGCCGCTCATACGCCGTTTCGGCGAAGAATGGTACACGGAACTGGAAAGTGCAGTGAAGGAATTGAAAGAACAGGGCTACTTGGAATGAAATCCGATATGCAGGGATGATGTGAATCGTAAACCGTCTGACAGTATAAGCTTGTTCTGCGAAAGTTAAAAAAATATCAGTCGCTCTCTTCCCAAGAGAGCGACTGATAATGCAAAAATACCATAATTATTTGAGAAAGAAGAAAGAACAATGCAAAATCTTTTAGCATTGTCCAACAAAATGAGCAAGCTGTTTTAAATCATGTGATTTAACACCATAGTCTGGCATTCATTCATAATGTTTTAAATACGTTAGTCGCTCTCTTGGGAAGAGAGCGATTACTTATTAATTAAAAACATTAAGTTATGAAAAAGTTAAGTTATTTATGGACATTGCTCTTGGCTTTGATGGTGGGAGTAAGTTTTGTGTCGTGCGACGATGATGATGAGGGAGACGTTGGTGCACCTAAAGAGTTATTAGGGACATGGTTGTGGTACGGAGAAGAAATCACATTCAATGCTAATGGCAGTGGCGTGCTTGTAGAGGATGGCGAGAGTTATCCGTTCTCGTTTACTTATGATGCAGCTTCTAAAACGTTGACCGTCTCGGCCGATGGTGAAGTTATGCGTTGGACTATCGTTTCGATTTCAAACTCTAAAATGGTTGCTGTGGATGAGGACGGATATGAGGATGTTTTCTTACGTCCGGGAGCATCCGGAGGTGATGGCGAAGAAGGGGGCGATGTTTCTCAGTCGGCGCCTGAGTATGATACATCAGCTCCGGTTGATTTGCCTGATGCCGGACGTTATGCGGACGTAAGCGGAAAATATGAAGTCAATACGACCGAAATACCTTACAGTTCTATTGAACTGACGGCTGGCGGGCAGTATGTGGCGATGAAGGCTTCGTCTTATCCTTATAGCGTGAAGGCCGTGGCGCGTAGGACTACAAAGGTGGCCGGTTTGTTCAACCGCCGTCCGGTGTTCAAGCGCAATTTCGATAATTCGATATTGGTAGCTGGAAGTTTTGAACAAATCAGTGACAATGAATACAGCCTGGAGGGATTCGGCACGTTGGTGATAGACGGGCGTGACGGAAACGGCAATATATCGGCCTTCAAGCTGATAGGCAGTGATGGTACGGTGACGGATGTACCCGTCCGGAAGGCTGCGAATGTAGACGATGACCTGACAGGAAATTCCGGCAATCTCTGTCGCATGTGGACTGCTGTGGAGGAACGCGCACAGTATTATATGGAGCGCATAGCCATATATGATGCCATTTACCGTGTGGATGCCGATGATGTGACTACGTATGTGAACCGTTACGGTATAGATTGGGCGGAAGACGGTATTTTTGATATAGGAGGTGATGCAATGGTACGTGTGCTTTTCTCACAGGCAGGTACTTACTTGCAGTTCTACCGTGACGGTTCGATGGAACTTTCCTATTGGAAATGGGCAGACAAGGCCAATGGTACATTGTATGCCTATGATGAGGGTGAGATGGCCGACGGAGCCACAGCCACAACCGTTTTCTATGGAAACCGTGTCAATGTGATAGAGAACTTTACGGACTATTCTGAAGAAGATGACCTCGTTCTGAGAAGTATCTATACCACCGTATTGGAAGCTGCCTATTGATGGCAGGAAAAAAGGCCTGTTTTCTTATGAGAGGTATGAAGGCTTACCTCTGACTATTAAGCCGCTTTAGCTTCGAACGATGAGCTAAAGCGGCTTAATAGTTAAATGAAGATAGTAGGCTGCTTATGCGTCGATATTCGCATAAGTAGCGTTCTGTTCGATGAACTCACGGCGTGGTCCGACATCTTCTCCCATCAGCATGGAGAATACATAATCGGCTCCGGCTGCGTCTTCGATGGTGACTTGCTTCAACAGGCGGGTTTCCGGGTTCATGGTAGTTTCCCACAACTGTTCCGGATTCATCTCTCCCAAACCTTTGTAACGTTGGGTCGTCATACCTTGTTCGGAACCGTTGTTATATTGTTGCATGAAGCGCAGGCGGTCGGCTTCCGTGTAGCAATACTCTTCGATTTTACCCTTCTTGCAACGGTAAAGCGGAGGAGTAGCGATATACAAGTGACCCTTCTGGATGAGTTCGGGCATGTAGCGGTAGAAAAGCGTCATCAGCAGTGTGTCGATGTGGGAACCATCGACATCGGCATCGGTCATGATGATTACTTTGTAATAGCGTAGCTTTTCATAATTGGCTTCCTTGCTGTCTTCGCCTAAACCGAAACGTACGCCCAAAGCTTGTATGATGTTGTTCACTTCCTCATGTTCAAAGGCTTTGTGCCACATGACGCGCTCCACGTTGAATATCTTACCGCGGATGGGGAGGATGGCCTGATATTGACGGCTGCGCCCTTGTTTGGCAGAGCCGCCGGCCGAATCACCCTCGACGATGAACAATTCGCAGTTGGCTGCATCCTTGTCCGAACAGTCGGCCAGTTTACCCGGCATGCCACCGCCCGACATCGGACTCTTGCGCTGTACGCTTTCACGAGCCTTGCGGGCAGCCACACGTGCTGTCGCAGCCAGGATGACTTTGTCCACAATCAGTTTGGCTTCTTTCGGATGCTCCTCCAAATAATAGCTTAAGGCTTCGCCTACGGCTTGCTGTACGGCGCCGGCTACTTCGCTGTTACCCAATTTGGTTTTGGTCTGTCCTTCAAACTGCGGTTCGGCTACTTTGATGGAAATGACGGCGGTGAGCCCCTCGCGGAAGTCCTCGCCGGAGATTTCCACTTTGTTCTTCTCCAGCTTTTCCAATTCCTTGGCGTATTCGTCTTCAGCGTATTTCTTCAGCGTACGGGTCAGTGCCGTGCGGAAACCGGCCAAATGCGTACCGCCTTCTATGGTATTGATGTTGTTGACATAAGAATGGATGTTTTCCGTATAACCGTTGTTGTACATGATGGCTACTTCGATAGGAACCCCTTGCTTTTCCGTGTTCAGGTATATCACGTCGTTGAACAGGTGGATACGGCTGGAATCAATGTAGCGCACGAATTCTTTCAGACCGTCCTTGCTATGGAATGTCTCGCTGCGCGGCACACCGTTCTCGTCCTTCTCTCGCATGTCGGTCAGGGTAATTGTGATACCGGCATTCAGGAATGCCAGTTCGCGCATACGGTTAGCCAGAATCTCATATTTGTAAGTCGTAGTAATGAAGATGCTGCCGTCCGGCCAGAACTGTTGGCGTGTGCCTCGAAGTTCGGTTTCGCCTACGACCTTGACCGGATAGAGCGGCTTACCGCATTCGTATTCTTGCTGGTAGATCTTGCCTTCCCGGAAGACTTGCGAAAGCATGTGGGTAGAAAGGGCGTTTACGCAAGACACACCGACACCATGAAGACCTCCGGACACCTTATAGGAGCCCTTGTCGAACTTGCCGCCTGCATGAAGTACGGTCATGACGACTTCCAATGCGGACTTGTGCTCTTTTTCATGCATGTCTACCGGAATACCGCGGCCGTTGTCTTGTACGGTGATGGAGTTGTCTTCATTGATAGTGACTTCTATGTGAGTACAATAGCCGGCAAGTGCTTCGTCGATGGAGTTATCCACGGTTTCATAAACCAAGTGGTGCAAACCTTTCTCGCTGATGTCTCCGATATACATCGCCGGACGTTTGCGTACGGCTTCCAGTCCTTCCAGCACCTGAATGCTGCTGGCCGAATAATTTGTGCCTTTTATTTCTTCTTCTGACATAGTTTTAATTCGTTCATATTTAACGCACAAATATACGCAAAAACTTTGAAAGGGGAAAGGAAAAAGGAGGGTTTTGCCCTTTATGTAACCGTGAAAATCCTATAGGTTTGTCGGGTTTAGACGAGGATGTTTGCTTGCGTCGGTCGAAAAGTGTAATTTTGCCGTTTAAAGAAGTTGCCGGGGCGTGATGTCGGTTTTTTAATAATGAGAAAAAGAGGTGATGGATAATTATCTGGAGATAGCCGGTACATGTGTCGGTCTGATTTACTTTTGGCTGGAATACAAAGCCAGTATTTATTTATGGATAGTAGGCATAGTCATGCCCGCCATCTATATTTTCGTGTATTATGAAGCGGGATTGTATGCGGATTTTGCTATCAATATTTACTATCTGTTGGCGGCAGCATACGGATGGTTGAGCTGGAAATACGGACGGGGCGGAAAGGAGGACGCTGCTTCTGCTCTGTCGATAACCCATACTCCTCCCCGGATTTATGTGCCTTTGTGCTCGGTCTTTGTGGTCACTTTGGTATTGATTGCCTGGGTCTTAACAGAGTTTACCAATAGTGACGTGCCTTGGTCGGACAGTTTTACGACGGCTTTGAGTATCGTGGGAATGTGGATGTTGGCCCGTAAATACGTAGAGCAGTGGTTGGTGTGGATTGTAGTCGATGTGGTTTGCTGCGGATTGTATGTCTATAAGGAACTTTATTTTACGGCAGGGCTGTATGGCCTTTATGCCCTAATTGCTATCGGAGGATATAAGAAATGGATACGAATGATGGAAGAAGAGAAATGAGACGGGTCGATTGGGATTTCGTGCCGGAAGCGGTAGTTGTGGGGAACGGGGAGTTTCCTGTGTCGGCTTTGCCTTTGAGGATGCTGGATACAGCTTCTTTTACGGTATGTTGTGACGGAGCGGCCGACCGTTATTTGGCATCGGGACGCGTGCCGGATCGGATTGTGGGGGACGGGGATTCGTTGAGCGTGGAAAATCAGAAAAGATATGCGTCCATTATCCGGTATAATCCGGACCAAGAGACAAACGACCAGACTAAGGCTGTGAACTATCTGATGGAAAAGGGATTTCGCCGGATTGCCATCGTCGGTGCCACGGGGCGCAGGGAAGACCATACTCTGGGGAACATCAGTCTGTTGATGGAATATATGCGGATGGGGGCAGAAGTACGTATGTATACGGATTACGGCTTTTTCGTACCGATGAAAGGGGATTGCCGTTTTTTCTGTCGTAAGGGAGTACAGGTTTCGATTTTTGCTTTCGGTACGCAAGGCTTACGTGGGGAAGGTTTGGCCTATCCTTTGCGTGATTTTACCAACTGGTGGCAAGGGACATTGAACGAGGCGATCGGTGAAGAGTTCGTGATACGTGGGGAGGGGGAGTATTTAGTGTTCATTAATATGCCGTCGGTTTCTTAGGGTCGGCTTGCCTGATGCGTACGGATACAAAAAAAGAGTTGAAGAAACTCCAACTCTTTTCTATATATGATTATTATCTATTATCCCAACTTGTTGATATAAACGGCCAATTTAGATTTCAGATTGGCAGCTTTGTTCTTATGGATAATGTTTACCTTAGCCAATTTGTCTAACATTTTTTGTACACTGGGATACATCGCTGTAGCCTCAGCCTTATCTGTCGTAGCGCGAAGCTTACGTACAGCATTACGCATGGTCTTCGCGTAATATCTGTTGTGGAGTCTTCTTTTTTCCTCCTGACGTATTCTTTTTACTGATGATTTATGGTTTGCCATCTTTACGTTTAAATAATTCGTTCAACTTAGTAGTCCCTAGGAGAGTCGAACTCCTCTTTAGAGAATGAAAATCTCTCGTCCTAACCGATAGACGAAGGGACCAACGCGATTTGAGCTTTCGCTCTTTTGCTTTCTGAAACCGTTTTCAAGTCATTTGCAGACTACCGTTCTCATTTGCGATGCAAAGGTATGGCTTTTCTTTGAACCGACAAAATAAATCGAGGAAAATCTTTCAAAAAAATGTGTTTTTGGTGATTTTTTCCCGTATTTCGGTCGTTTTTCCTAATTTTAGTCCCCAAAAATGGAGATTTATGCAGGAAAAAACGCAAGGCGTGGTGTTGCGTACGCTAAAATACAACGACAATTCTTTGATTGTGGATATCTATACGGCCATACGTGGGACGGTGTCTTTCATGGTAAAGTTGCCAAAATCGCGTAAGGCGGCCCTCAAAGGTGTGTTCTTTCGGCCGCTTTCCATTTTGGAGATAGATTTCGACTACCGGCAGAAGTCGGCTTTGCAGCGCATACGGGATGTGCGGTTCAAGTATGTTTATCAGACGTTGCCGTACGACCCACGTAAGTCTTCCATGGCTTTGTTCCTGGCCGAATTCCTTTGCCGTGTGTTGAAACATGAAGAGGGGAGCGACACACTTTTTTCCTATATCCTCTATTCTTTGCAATGGTTGGATGCCAGTGGGGAGGGGTTCTCAAACTTCCATCTGGTTTTTCTCACACGGCTGACGCGGTTTCTTGGTTTCTATCCCAACGTGGAGGAGTGGCACAAGGGGGATTGTTTCGACATGGTGGAGGCTTGTTTTGTGTCCTCTTCCCCGTCTCGCCATGCATATTTGGAACCGCAAGAGGCGGATCTCATCCCCCTCTTCATGCGGATGAACTATGATACGATGCGTTTTTTTGCGATGAACCGTCTGGAGCGCGGTCGTTACTTAGAGGTGTTGGATGAGTATTACAGGCTGCATGTCCCGGAGTTCCCTGAATTGAAATCCTTGGATGTCCTGAAGGAGGTTTTTGCCTGATTCCGAGCTTGGGGGAAGCAATGTCCGGGGCTTGTGTGTCCTTAAGGGATATGCAAGAAAGCTTTGAATCACAAAAGGAAAAAGCCTATGTGGCTTCATCCTTTTGCGTGTGCCAAATGAAAAGTCTATTGTCTTTTCAATATATAGTGTCCGGCAAGCTCGCCTTGATTGACTGTGCCCAGGCTGTCAGACAGCATAAAGCCTGTTTCGACATGTTTGAAATAAGTCTTTTCTCCGGAAGAAGGAGTAATCAGTTCAATCAAGTCCTTTGCCTTCAGGTGGTAAATGCCGCTGCTTTCATACTTCCCGTTTTTTTCGCCGATGTATTCTCTTTTATAGGTATAAGTGCTGTCTGCATTGATTGTCAGTGAAGCGCGGATGCCTTCACAGGATGCAGTCGGAAATATACCCTCAAAGGTGCCCGTCATGGAGAGGGCGGTTGTGTCGTCGGCAGCTGCGGCAGCTTCCGTTGCTGTCGTTTCTGTTGTTGCAGCTTCTTTTTTCTGGTTGCTTGTGCAGGCGGCCATGCAAGCCAACAAGGCTGCTGCCAAGGTCTGATTCATTTTTTTCATACTTAAGATCCTTTCTTTTATAAGTTTGCCTTAAAACAGTTGTTTCTTCAAGACACACAAAAGTACATGTTATTTTTGGAATGAAATCATGAACCCGGATAATCTTTTCGACTTTAACATACCAGAGGACCCTTTGGGCAAAAAGGCAATGTGCACAATCTTGTTGGCTAACGAGTTTTCCGGATTATTGGCAACCGTCGCCTGCCGCAAAAGACGGGGCTTTACGGAAAGTGGCGTCAACAGCAATCAGAATCAATTTTTTATCCATAGGCTTTTGCAACTGGGCTGTTTTTTATATCTTTGCCTGATATGCAGACCTATATTCTTATTACCCTCGTCGTCATTGCTACCATCCACTTGATGATGGCCTCCGTGTTGTTCTTGTATTCCCGTTATAAGGTGCAATACTTGTCCTTGGCATGGATTATGGGCATATTCGGAGTGTTGACTTGTGTGTCCTTCCCGTTCATGCCCTTGCTCAAGTTCGCGAATGTCGGCTTGCTCCATCCTTTCATGCTTTTGTTGTTGGTGGTGACTTCTTTTCTTCAGGGCATTTATCCCTTGAGCATCCCCATGCCGGGATATTTGCAGTGGGGACGGATGTGGCGTTATGCCTCGCCGGCCATATTCCTTATTATATTATATGTCGCCAGTCTGCTTTTGGGAAACCGTCCGGTGATTGTCCATACCTACTCCGAACTGGCAGAGTGTTGGTGGGGGCCGGACATGTTGTTCCGTCTGGCAGGTTTGGGGTTGTCTGTCTACTATGTGACCAATATACTTCGCCTGCCCCGGTTGTTGGTCAAGAATGCCGAGATACCCCGTTATTTGAAAGGTTACGTGACCGCCATGGGGCTGAATATGGTGTTCTATATAGTAGTTACGGCAGTATTCAATGCCATGTTGTTATTAGTCTATTTCTATTTGTTCTGTCTTTTGAATATGTATTTGTTCTATCGGACATTGGAGACCATGGCCATCCATTTGCCTAAGCCAGAGATTGTAGAGGTGGATGAAGCACCCACGGAAGAGGTTATCGTGCAGGCCGAAAAGGAGGACTTCAACGAAACCAACCGGCATCGTTTCGAGCGGGTGGAGTTCTTCATGCAACATGACCGTGGGTGGCAAGACAACACGTTCGGGCGCGACCGCCTGTGCGAGGCCACGGGAATCAACCGCCATTTGTTATTGCAATGCCTCCGGAGCCAAGGTTACAATAATTGCCACGACTACATCAATTCTTACCGTATCAGTGCATTGAAGCGCGGAGTGGCCGACGGCTCAATCGTCTCGGTGGCCGATTGTGTCGTTGTCGGTTTCGGCTCGTCCAAGACCGCCCGTATTTGCTTTGAGCGTATGGAAGGCATGAAGTTGGACGATTACCTGAAGAAAAGGTCTGCCCTCAACGCCAAGGCTTAGCATTGTGCTTGTTTCCTGTTTGGCAAAGTGCCGGGAAACAGAAATGTGGGGCGGGCCGGAACTGCGTTCCGTGCTGCGCCCCACACTTGCGTTATGGATAAAGTTCAGGTTTAGCCTTACCAGAGTCCTTCCCAGTGATTCCGGTTGGAACGGAATTCGCCTTCGAAGATTTCATCCTTTATTTCGATGTCGTTCCTGTCCCCGGTGCCCAGTGTGGATGTCGCGATAATTCCTGTTGTGTCCAATTTCACTATTCCCACAACGGGCGTGGTATAAATGTTCTTTTTCATTTCGGTGTCTCCTGTTTTTATTTTACGATATGTTTTTTTCCGTTGATGAGGTAGATGCCTTTGGGCAGGCCGTCGGTAGTGGTGGCTTGGCTGCGCACCTTGATGCCGTTCAGGCTATAGATGTCGAAGGTTTGGCCGCCTTTCCCGGCTTCCACGTCGGAGATGCCGGTTCCGGTTCCCTCAAGGCGGATGCGCAGGGTATTCACTTCAGATCCGCTTACGGTGAAATAGGCTCCTGTGCTGCCCAGTGTGCTGCCCTTTCCGCCGCGCATGATGTACTGTTCGCCTGCTTTCTCGGCTACGCCGTAAAGGCCTTCCATGTTCTTGCCTGCTTCATAGTTGCCGACGAAGGTCACGTTGCCGTGGGTTACGGAAGTGGGGACGGTTGCTTTGATTTCTGTGCTGATGTACAAGGGAGTGGCAGGTGCCTTTTCAAAATAAATGAGATAGGGCGTGTTGGCCATCATGCTTTCTGTTTTAGTGAAAGTGAGTGTAGTTCCGTCGCAAGCGGTGAAAGCTTGTACCTGTGTTGCACCTAATGTAGTGGGTGTAGTGTCGAATGGTAGGCATATCGTGTTCCAATTTGCCGCAAAATTACGGGAGAGAGTCACGTTGTAAAGCCCTCCTCCGGTCACTTCTAACGTTGTGGTGCCGTTTATGACAAGTTCTGGTGCGAAAGAGACTTTAATTATCTGTCCGATAGTGTTAGTCATGTCAATGTCGATGTCGGCTGTCATGTTGTCACCGTTTTTGGTGGCAGAGAGCACCACGGGGACATCCCCCAATTGCGGTCCGAGCCAACTTGTAACACCTTCTTTGTCTCCCTCTGTGATTTGTATGGTTTGGTTGGCGGTAAAGGAGTTCCCGTCTTCGCTTACGGTTAGGTTTTTCAATAAGATGTTACCTATGGGCATGGCATCTTCGCCTGCCCCCAATATGAAGTTGTCCAAGGCGAAGGAATAGGACGCGTCCGTATTCTTGATTAATCGGATAGTTGTGATTTGGGAATCTGCGGAATTGCCATTGACGGTCACGGTCAAGAAGCCGGAATAGTCGGTGCTTTCCAAGGGTATTTGTTCTTCTGCCTGCTTGAATTCCAACGTGTAAGTATGGAAGTTTTCTGTATTGGCACTGATGTCGTTCCCCTTCACCGTGATGGTAAGCTTGTGTGTCTCTTCATCGTAAGACTTCTCCACGATGGCGCCTATGCCGTCGGCTTTAGCGGAAAGTTTGCTTTCGTCGTAATCTGCCGTGATGGTATATTCGTATTTGTCTTTGCTGAAACCGTCGATGCTTTTGCCGTCGTACGAGAGTTCGGCTAATTGGGAATAGTACAAGTATTGCACGTCGTCCACTTCCAGTATGCTTTGGTCTTTGATGTTAGCACGCGTCCAATAATCGGCACTTGAAATGATGACATTCATTTTTTCAGGAATGGTGTTTTCTTGCCCTTTTTCGTAATTTAGCGGCACGATGATTTCTTGCCAGTCATTGTTTGTGGTAGTGGCGAATCCATAGTCGCATGACGCAATGAGCGTCCCGTTTGCCGTTCCACTCTCTTTTCCCATAACAACGCGGTCTACATCTTCTTTTATGTCGTTTGTTGTGTGTGACTTGATTCCTGAGCTGTAGGTCCCTTTCCACAGATAGGCGATTATGTGGGCGTTTTCATTTCCCTCTGTGGATGGCGTACGTTTGTACCATCCTCTGATGGCATCCGGGCGGAAAGTGAAATTTGTCCCGCCATATACACCGCCATCACACTGTTCAATAGTAGAAACGGCATAAACCCACGGGGTGCCAAATGTGATGAAAGCGGGTGCATTGCTACCTATATTACCGACACCGACAAATTTATTGGTGAGAACCACGGATTTTGTTCCGTTTCTGCTTACACCTTGTGTTATGAGTTCTTCTTGTTTTTCTTGTGAATAGAAGAAAGCCCAAACTTTTTGGTTTACGCTTGAACCGTTCCAATCCATTGGTTCGGTTCCCGGGCGTTGCCTGAAACCTTCGGCTCCACCGCTTTTTCCGCTTTTACTTGATTGGTAGGAACTACCGCAAACTTCTTTCCATGCTTCAAAACCTGTATTTGGGAGATATTGCGCTTGTATTCCGCAGCCAAATGTTGCCCCCAATAACAAAGTAAACAATCTCTTCATTCTTATCTATCTTTTTATAGTTTGTAAATAGCCGCTTTTAGTTCGTTTGGCCAATACAAAAGTAGGCAGAAAGACCAAAAGGGCATTTCCTGTTTCGGTAGTATTTTCGGCTTTTACGGTAGTAATTTCAGTAGAATCACGGGTTTACCGTTTTTGCCCGGAGGAATGGGGCCGGGTAAGAAGAGAAAGGGGGTAGGTGGGGGGTTGTGTCAAGATAACGAAAATCCGGATGCCATTGGCAGAAGGGGGAGAATCAATCTCAGGAGATTGAAAAATTGATCTCAGGAGAATGGAAAATCATTCTAAGCAGATTGATTTTTCGTTCTCCGCAGTTTTTCGAAGAAAGTCGTTGAGGTTTGGGAAGTGGCTTGTATTCAGCTGTTTATATGACAAATGCCGATGGGGTTTCCTCCATCGGCATTTGTCATCTTTTTTTGGGGGAATCGCAGCCCGTTACTTTATTTTTTGATAACTTTCTTGCCGTCTACAATATAAATGCCTTTCTGCAACCCGTCGAGGGCATGGGCTTTTTCCACATTGCCCTTCACGAGGATGCCTTGCAGAGTGTAGACGTTTGTCGTTTGCATTTGCTTTTCAGACAGGGCAGAATGAATGGAAGAACCAAAATCGTCCGTGCCGAATACGACGTGGATGGTTTGTCCGAGCAAGACCATTTCAATGTCGATTGTAGTGTAGAATTTGTCATCGGAAATTTTACCTACCATTTGTAGGGGCACATCGCCTAACATAGGACCGAGCCACATGCCTTCAATAGGTATGTCTCCGGCCTCGATTTGTATGGTCTGGTTCGTGGTGAATGTGCTATACAGTCCAGACGCTGTCAACGGGATTTCATTCACCTTGATTGTCCCTACATACATCTTGTCTTCCCCTGCGCTAAGACAGAAGTTGGGAAGTGTAATGTTCATGATGCCGTCTTTGGGGGTCTCTACCGTGATTTTAGTAGTTTGTTCAGGACTGGATTCACCGTTAATGGTGACAACGAGTTTGTCTGTGTACTCTTTAGATGCCTTGCTTCCTGTTGAAGCAGCGTTCATGGCGTACCCTTGCGTGAGGCTTGCACAAAATAATAATAAGGTAAATAACTTCTTCATATTCATATTTTTTTAAGTGATCAATAATAATAAGCCATTCCGAAAGTGGCATAGAGTGGGAAGAGTGAGAACGTGACGGTTTCAAAGTCGCTTTTGAACACATCGTTCATACCCCAGTCCAACAGTCCAAAGACGTTGAGATGCTTCTTTATACGGAAGTCGGCACAGAATTCCATCCCCCAAGAAAAATGGCGCATGTTGTCGCTGAAGTCGTAAGAAGCCGGATTGTCGGTACCGATGGTTATCTTTTGTCCCACGGGTGAGCCTTCGCGCAAATAGCCGTCGAAGACTTCGCCGTCGAAGTCACGATAGATCCAATAGCTGACGTAAGGGCCGAGATTGAATGTCCATCTGGCTCCTACACGGTAGGTGGCCGTTACGGGAATCGTAAAGCCCGTCATGCGGGTCTCGGTAATGTCCGTCCCCGTGAAACGTCCTTCTACCACGTCTTCGCCCATCACGATGGCCATGTTGTAGTTTTTCACTTCAGCCCCCGTGCGCATGCCTTGCATGAAAAAACGAAGTCCGGCGGAAAGTCCCCATCTCGTATTGAAGTACTTATATCCGTCTATTCCTAAACTGAAACCGCCCTTCGGAGCGAATTCGTTGATTTTACGGATTTCCTTGGGAAGAGGAAGAGGAGTCGTTCCGCCTAGCACGAATCCGGCCCTGACGACATAGCCCATACCGTCGTGGTCGGATGTCGGTCCCCATTTCGCATAGTTGGCTTCCCGGTTCTCGCGGTTTTCCTTCATCAGTTCTTTGAGGTCTTGTGCCTGTAACGTGCCCATGGCTGATGACAGGGCAAAGATTAGGATATATTTCAGATGTTTCATGTTCTCTTCTTTATTATGGGTTATTCTTCACAAACCACTTTCACTTCATCTACCAACAGCGTGCTTCCAACGGCGCCGCAGAAACTGGCTCCTTCGATGCTGGAAGTGAAGACGACAGCCAGGTTGTAGCCGTAAGCCTTTAGTAGTTTCTCGTTTACGTTGCCGCTATATTCAAAGGGGATGTCAAAGCGGGTCCATGTGTTGAAATCATGCACCGGATTTTGGATGCGTGCCAAAGCCACGATGTTAGGGTGGGTCAATACGTCATCGCCTTTCAGGGTGACAGGTTGCCCGTGCCCGTCCGTGTTCTTGTATAATACGGCATATAAGTCCGGTTCGTCAATGCGGTCTTCAATGATGGTGCCTTTTCTGTTCTGGAATTTTTCGCCTGGCTTGAATTTGTAATATCCTTCAAAGCGCAATGGTTTTTTGTTGAACGGCAGGCCGAAGCGCGTGGCGGCCATGGCATCTTTCAAGGCGTTGGCCACATCAAACGTCCCGATAAACAAGTTGCCTGCTGCGATGCGCATATTGACCATGACACCGAAAGGACCGGTGTCACACGTTTCGAGCTTGACGGATTGTCCGTTTATGGCATCCTTTGTCCACGGTATCGTAGGGAACTCGTCGGGTTTGGCTGACGAACGGCTGATGGCGTAACCCGGGTTGCCGGTAGCCCATTGGGGGACGTCGTTGCCGTGTGCCGATTTTTCGAACCACTCGTAATAACGTCCATTGGCTTCCATCTTAATGTTTTCAAAAGAAAGGTCGGTCTCTATGGGCTGTATGAGTGCAAACTTTACATGATAATCCCGGTGCCATTGCCGGTCTTCGGACATGACCCGGTAGCGTATGCCGCCGTGCGTGAAGTCTTGCACACTACCGTTTTCGGGTGTGATGGAGGCACCCGGAGTGAGCTTGAAGTTTATTTTCAACGCTTGCAACTGCGTGGAGTCTGTGAAGTCTTCGCGCAGATAAAACACGATGGACGTGTCGGACGACGCCACGTCCTTCACTGCGTCATTCGGGGTGAAGAACAAAGCCTCCTCGTCAGATGCGAGAACATAAGCCTCTTCTATATCACACTCAGAGTTGGCGGGTTCGTTTTGTATGCAAGAGCTTAACGAAAAAGCGGCAAAAAGAGAAAGTCCGCATAAGATTTTCTTCATGAATATACAAGTCTTAGATTAAAACCAAGGCAAAGGTAATGAAAAAGGTTGGTTAAATCGCAAAAAACGGTATAAAGAGTTATTTTACCATTATTTCCTTTCGTGCGCAGGCAGACGAATAGAAAAGAAAACACCGATGAAATCGGATGTTTTTAATATAATCCTGGCAAATGCTGTCTTTTACCTGTTGTTCCGGCCTTCTTTGATTTTTGTTCTACCACGGCATGCAGGATTACGATGTCGGTTTGCGGGCGGTCGTGGGAGTCTGTCGCGGTGGATTGGATGTTTTCTACCACATTGAGCCCTTCTATGACTTCGCCGAATACGGTGTATCCTCCGTCTAACCCGGGTGTGCCTCCGGTGGTGAGGTATTCTTGCTCCATTTCCCTGTTGGTTTCAAAATCACCGTACACACCGCCTTTCAGCGCGGTCCAGGCAAAGGCCAGTTCCCGGGGGCGGTATTTCTTTCCCCATACGATGTAAAATTGCGACCCGTTGCTTAGGCGGTCCGGGTTGTTTGCGTCATTTTCGCGCGCCATGGCCACCGCTCCTCTTTTATGGTATTGGAAAGGCAGGTCTATTTCGGGAGCCAACATATATCCCGGCCCTCCTTCTCCCAATATCTTTCCGCCCGGAGCCTGTTTGGAATTCGGGTCGCCTGCTTGAATGACGAAGTCTTTCACGACGCGGTGGAAGAGCGTTCCGTCGTAGAATCCTTCTGAAACTAATTTGAGGAAATTATCCCGGTGGACCGGTGTTTCGTCGTTCAGCGCGATACGAATGTTGCCCATTGCGGTTTCCAATCGTACAATCGAACGTTTTTCGCGGATTTTCCCTTGGGTGTGAAATGCGGTTGTTCCTATTAGGAATACCAATAACAAGAGTTTTTTCATAAGGTTTCAGTCTAACTGTGGGCAAAGATAGTAAAAACTATTTCTGCCGGGAAATAAATCGCTCTTTTTCTTGCAGATGCCTCGCGTTCTTTCTTCATGGAGTTATTAACAGCATGTCGATAAATATTTTATTATAATAAGGTGTATGTGTCTATGAAAATTCGTACCTTTGACCTCGCGTAATGTAAAATATTGATGGAAGAAGCAGTTTATCACGTCCCTGTCTTGTTGAAAGAATGTGTAGACGGTCTGGTGGTCAATCCTGCCGGGGTATATGCCGATGTCACTTTCGGAGGAGGAGGGCACAGCCGGGCGATTGTGTCCCGACTGGATACGGCCGGGCATTTGTATAGTTTTGACCAAGACGAAGATGCCGAGGCGAATATCGTTGCTGACGGACGTTTTACGTTTGTCCGGAGCAATTTCCGGTACCTGAAGAACTGGATGCGCTATTACGGCGTGGGAGAGTTGGACGGCCTGCTGGCTGATTTGGGCGTGTCGAGCCACCATTTCGATGATGCGGGACGGGGCTTCTCGTTTCGTTTCGACGGGAGGTTGGACATGCGGATGAACCAGCGGGCGCAGTTGACAGCGGCGGATGTGTTGAATGATTACGCGGAAGAGCGGTTGGCCGACATTTTCTACCTGTACGGCGAATTGAAGAATGCCCGTAAATTAGCCTCATGGGTGGTGAAAGCCCGTATGCACAGGAGGATGGAGACGACGGAAGAGTTCATGGAGGTCGTAAAGCCTTTGTTTGAGCGTGACCGGGAGAAGAAAGAATTGGCTAAGGTGTTCCAGGCTTTGCGTATAGAAGTGAACCAGGAGATGGACGCCTTGAAGGAGATGTTGACGGCTGCGGTCGAATTGCTCCGCCCGGGAGGCCGCTTGGTGGTGTTGACCTATCATTCTTTGGAGGACCGGATGGTGAAGAATTTAGTCAAAACCGGAAATGTGGAGGGCAAGCGGATACAGGATTTCTATGGCAATGTGGATTGTCCGCTCAGGGCTGTCCATAATAAAGTGATAGTGCCGGGAGAAGAGGAGCAGCGTGCGAATCCCCGTAGCCGCAGTGCCAAGTTGAGAATCGCGGAAAAGAAATAAAGGATGAAGGAAGAACTGGATTTGGAAGAAAAAACGGACGTGGAACTCGTCGGTGTGCCCACGGAGGAAGCTGCCGGAAGTCCCGGAGCAGAGGAGGCCGAGCCGGGCGGGGGGCTGTCCGAGGGGGATGGCGTGGTGCCGGGCGACGAGGAAAAGGCAGGGCCGGGTGAACTGTCTCCTATCAAGGCTTTCACGGAGAGTGAGGGCGTGGACCAACGTCCTAACGTGTCTTTACGCGAGATATTGGGTGGGGATATCCTTACGGCCGGGTGGTTGCGTCGCCAGATGGGATTGATTTTACTCTGTACGTTTTTTGCCATCATTTATATCACGAACCGTTATTCCGCAGAGCAGGAGATGATTGAGATTGAAAAGTTGAAGACGGAATTGACGGAGGTGAGATACCGTGCGCTGACCCGTTCTAGCGAGTTGACCGTAAAGACACGGCAAAGCCAGATAGAAAAAAGTTTGAGACAGACTCCGGACAGCGTGCTGCAAAGTCCGAAAGAACCTCCTTTTTTGATTAAATCCCAAAACGAGGAAGAAGAATGAACTTCGACAATAAAAAGATAATGCCCCGTTTCTTCGTGGTCATCGTACTGATGAGCTTGGGCGGTTTGTATATATTGGGCAATGCGGCCTACCTGATGTTCGTGGAGAGCGAGTATTGGACGCAGGTGAGCCGTAAACTGGTAAAAGAGAATGTGCCCATTCCTGCCAAGCGTGGAAACATCCTTTCGGCAGACGGGCAGATTATGGCCAGCTCCTTGCCGGAATATAAGATCTATATGGATTATGTCGCATCGGACAAGAATCCGGAGACGGCCAAGGAACTGCAGGCTTGGAGGGACAGCGTGTTGATGGCCGACTTGGATTCCATTTCCCGGGGGTTGAGTAAAATCTTTCCCGATAAAACCGCCGGATATTTCAAGAAACGGCTGAAAAAGGGAAAAAAGTTGAGACGGAGGAACTGGCAGATATACGGTCGGCGAATCTCTTATATCCAGTATAAGGAGTGCAAGAAACTGCCGTTGTTCCGTGAGTCTCCTTTCAAGGGCGGGTTCTATGCAGAGGAATTCAATCAACGAAAGAAGCCTTACGGCTCATTGGCCACGCGTACGTTGGGGGCTTTGTATGCCAGTAAGGATTCGGCGCGTTACGGCCTGGAGCTTTCCTACGACTCCATTTTGAGGGGCAAGGAAGGCGTGTCCCATCGTGCCAAGGTGCGTAACAAGTGGTTGAGTCTGGTGGATGCCCCTCCGGTGGATGGTAATGATATTGAAACGACCATCGATGTGTCCATGCAGGATGCGGCGGAAAAGGCGTTGTTGAAACAGTTGAAAAACATCAATGGCGACGTGGGCGTGGTGGTGCTGATGGAGGTGGCCACGGGAGATGTGAAGGCCATTGTGAACATGACGAAATGTGCGGATGGCGAGTATCGCGAGGTAAAGAACAACGCCGTGTCTGACTTAATGGAGCCCGGTTCTACTTTTAAGACCGCGTCCATCATGGTGGCACTGGAGGACGGAAAGATTTCGAAGAATGATTTCGTAGACACCGGTAACGGACAGTGGGAGATGCACGGGCGGGTGATGAAGGATCACAACTGGCGGCGTGGCGGTTACGGAAGAATCAGTGTGCCTGAAGTGCTGATGTATTCTTCCAATATCGGGGTCAGCCGCTTGATAGACGACAACTATAAAGACCATCCGGAAAAATTCGTGGACGGGCTGTATCGTGAAGGAGTGGGCATTCCCCTGAATATACCTTTGATGGGAAGCGGAGAGCCGCGGGTGCGCCGCCCGAAGAAGGACGGCAGCAATTGGTCGAAGACGGCCTTGCCGTGGATGAGCATCGGGTATGAGACCCAGATACCGCCGATAGCCACATTGACTTTCTATAATGCCATAGCCAACGGAGGAAAGATGGTACGTCCGCGTTTTGTAAAAGCCGTCCGGAAGAATGGCGAAATCGTGCGCGAATTCCCGGTGGAAGTCATCAAAGAGCGGATATGCTCTCCGAAGACCCTGAACGACATTCAGGAAATACTGGAAATGGTAGTAAGTAAGGGACTGGGCAAGAAAGCCGGATGCAAGGATTTCAAGGTGTCGGGGAAAACCGGTACGGCACAAGTGGCCCAAGGCAAGGGCGGCTATCATGGAGGCCGGATGAAATATCTTATCAGTTTCTGCGGCTATTATCCTTCAGACCGGCCGAAATACAGTTGCATCGTCGCGATACAAAAGTCTGGCCTGCCTGCTTCGGGAGGGGGGCATTGCGGTCCGGTGTTCAGCGAGATTGCCCAAAGCGTCATGGCGAAAGGGGTATATCGCGATGTGTCGGAAGCATCAGATTCGGCTTCCGTCTTCGTCCCGGATGTGTTGGACGGTGACTTGAATGCCACGCGGGCAGTACTGAAAGAACTGGATATTCCTTTTAAACAAGACTGGAGCACGGACAAAGGTGGAAAGAGCGTTTGGGGGAAAGCGGTGAACAGCGGGAATGCCGTGACGTTGCGCGGTGACAATACGCCGATGGAAATCGTACCGGACGTGAAAGGCATGGGGGCGAAAGACGCCGTGTATATGTTGGAGAGCCGGGGATTGAAAGTGAAATTGGAAGGCGTGGGGCGTGTGGTTTCGCAGAGCATCCCGCCGTACGTCAAATATAAGAAAGGGCAAACCATACAGATTAAATTAAAAAGATAAGAGGGAAGCATGATGATGGAGTTGGATATTTTGCTGAAAAGCGTGAGTGTCGTACGGGTCGAAGGCGATACCGCACGGAACATTACGGGAATCAATATGGATTCCCGGCTTGTGCAGCCGGGCGATTTGTTTGTCGCCGTCAAAGGGACGCAGGCCGACGGTCACGCTTATATCGGCAAGGCGATAGAGAAAGGAGCCGTGGCCGTAGTGTGCGAAGCATGGCCGGAGGTGCAGGCTGAAGGGGTGACGTACGTACAAGTGAAGGATTCCGAAAGTGCGGTGGGGCGGTTGGCTACGGTGTTTTACGGTGACCCGACCTCCAAATTGCAACTTGTCGGAGTGACCGGTACGAACGGGAAAACTACGATTGCCACCTTATTATATAATATGTTCCGGGTGTTCGGTTATAAGTGCGGACTTTGTTCCACGGTTTGCAACTATATAGATGACGAGGCTGTCCCGACAGAGCATACCACGCCAGACCCGATTACGTTGAACCGTTTGTTGGGGCGTATGGCAGACGAAGGATGCAAATATGCTTTCATGGAAGTCAGTTCGCATGCCGTGGCCCAGCACCGTATCGCAGGTCTGAAGTTCGCAGGAGGTATTTTTACGAACCTTACGCGCGACCATCTGGATTACCATAAGACATTCGAGAACTACCGCGATGCCAAGAAGGCATTTTTCGACGGTTTGCCCAAGGGGGCTTTTGCCGTGACGAATGTCGATGACCGTAACGGAATGATCATGGTGCAGAACACAAAGGCCGTCGTGAAGACTTATTCTTTGCGTGCGGCTGCCGATTTCAAGGCAAAAGTGTTGGAAGAGTCGTTTGAAGGAATGTGCTTGGATGTCAATGGCAAAGAGGTGAGCGTCCCTTTCATAGGCCGTTTCAATGTGTCCAACTTGTTAGCTGTGTACGCTGCAGCCGTTTGTATGGGGCGCGGGGCTGAGGACGTTTTGGTAGCCCTTAGTACATTGCGCCCGGTGAACGGACGTTTCGAGACGATTCGTTCTCGGGAGGGAGTGACAGCCATTGTCGATTACGCCCATACGCCAGATGCGTTGGTCAATGTGTTGTCGACCGTGAACGAAATACTGAAACGGCGCGGCGAAGTCATTACGGTCTGCGGTGCCGGAGGCAACCGTGACAAGGGTAAGCGTCCGATTATGGCGCAGGAAGCGGTGAAAAACAGCGACAGGGTAATCATTACCAGTGACAATCCGCGTTTCGAAGAGCCGCAGGAAATTATCAACGATATGTTGGCCGGACTGGACAAGGAGCAAATGCGCAAGGTAATCTCCATTGTCGACCGTAAGGAGGCCATCCGTACGGCCTGCATGATGGCACGTCCCGGCGATGTGGTGTTGGTGGCCGGGAAGGGGCATGAAGATTACCAGGAGGTGAAAGGCGTGAAGCATCATTTTGACGACCATGAGGTAATAAAAGGAGTATTTGGCATTTAACCGTTGCGCGCATGTTGTATTATTTGTTTCGATTTTTAGGAGAGTACGGGATTCCCGGTTCGCACATGTGGACCTACATCTCTTTCCGGGCTTTGCTGACCTTGATTCTGTCGTTGGTCATTTCCGTCTGGTTCGGGGAATACTTCATCAAATGGATGAAACGCCACAACGTGAGTGAGGCGCAACGCGATGCTTCCATAGATCCCTATGGTGTGGAGAAGAAGGGTGTGCCCACGATGGGCGGTGTCATTATCATTGTGTCCATCATCATCCCCTGTTTGCTTTTCGGGCGTTTGCGTAACATCTATATGATACTGATGCTGATTACGACTGTGTGGTTGGGCGTTTTGGGGTTTGCGGACGACTATATCAAGATGAAAGTAAGCAAGGATGGTTTGCGCCCCATTTACAAGTTGGCGGGACAGACCCTTTTGGGACTTTTTGTCGGCCTGACATTGTGGCTTAGTCCCGACGCAGTGATCCGGGAGAATGTTTCGACACAGCGCTTGGGCAATACAGAAGTCGTTGTGCACAAAAGCGAGAAAGTGAAATCGACTATTACCACGATTCCGTTCGTGAAGGACAACAATTTGGATTATGCCGAGATGATGAGCTTTTGCGGAAAATACAAGACGGCTGCCGGGTGGTTCTTGTTTGTGATCATGACGACCTTGGTCGTGGTAGCCGTGTCCAACGGGTCGAACCTGAACGACGGCATGGACGGCATGGCGGCGGGCAATTCGGCTATTATCGGTGTGGCGTTGGGCGTATTGGCCTACGTGTCCAGTCATATAGCCTTTGCCAGTTATCTGAATATCATGTATATACCCGGTTCGGAGGAACTGGTCATCTTCATCTGTGCTTTTGTCGGGGCATTGGTCGGTTTCTTGTGGTATAACGCCTATCCTGCCCAGATATTCATGGGGGATACGGGCAGTTTGTCCATTGGAGGCATCATTGCCGTGACGGCCATCATCATACATAAAGAATTGCTTATCCCCTTGATGTGTTTCGTGTTCCTGATGGAGAGCCTGAGCGTGATTCTGCAAGTGAACTATGCGAAATGGGGGAACCGGAAAGGACTGAAGTTAAGAGTGTTCAAGCGAGCCCCGATCCATGATACTTTCCGGGTGCGCCCGGGGCAGTTGGCTCCGGACGTGAAAGTGCTGTGCAACTGGCCTAAAGGATGTTGGTTAGAGTCGAAAGTTACGGTCCGTTTTTGGATTATCACGATCATCTTGGCGGCCATGACGATTATAACGTTAAAAATTAGATAAGGAAGAAGCTATGGGGAAAAGAATGGTAATATTGGGAGCGGCCGAAAGCGGCGTGGGTGCTGCAGTGCTGGCTCAGAAAAAAGGCTTTGATGTCTTTGTTTCCGATATGGGAAAAATCAAACCTCATTATGTAGACATGTTGGACCGTTACGGGATTGCGTGGGAAGACGGCGGCCATACGGAAGAACTGGTCCTGAATGCGGACGAGGTGATAAAAAGCCCGGGCATACCGGAAGATGCCCCGATGGTGTTGAAGGTGAAAGCCGCCGGTATTCCCATTATCTCGGAAATAGAATTTGCCGGACGCTATACGCACGCCAAGATGATTTGTATTACGGGCAGCAACGGCAAGACCACTACTACGTCCTTGATTTATCATATCTTCAAGAAAGCGGGTTACAACGTCGGGTTGGCCGGAAATATCGGCCAAAGCCTGGCCTTGCAGGTGGCCGAGAAAGATTATGACTATTATGTGATAGAACTGAGCAGTTTCCAGTTGGACAACATGTACCGTTTCCGGGCTAACATTGCCGTGTTGCTTAACATCACGCCCGACCATCTGGACCGTTACGACCATTGCATGCAGAATTATGTGGATGCCAAAATGCGCATTTTGCAGAACCAGGAAGAGACGGATGCCTTCGTCTATTGGAATGACGACCCGATTATCCGGAAAGAATTGGAGAAATACCAGATCAAGGCCAAGAAATGTCCGTTCTCCATCTTGAAGAAAGAAGGGATGATAGGTTATCTGGCCGACGGGCAATATGTGATAGAATACCCCACGCCGTTCAACATGGAGCAGGAATCATTGGCTCTGACCGGGAAGCACAATATGTACAATTCTTTGGCGGCAGGCATCACGGCCGACATCGCCGGGGTGAAGAATGAAGTGATACGGCAGAGCCTGGGTGATTTCGAGGGCGTGGAACACCGCTTGGAGAAAGTGGTGCGTGTGCGTGGCGTGGATTATATCAACGATTCCAAGGCCACCAACGTGGATGCCTGCTGGTATGCGTTGGAGAGCATGAAAACGCCCACGGTATTGATTTTGGGAGGGAAAGACAAAGGGAATGATTACGAGGCCATAGCCGAACTGGTCCGGAAGAAATGTGTGGGGCTGGTGTTCCTCGGGGCAGACAACCGGAAACTTCATGATTTCTTCGATTCGTTCGGTATTCCTATTGCCGACACCCACAGCATGAAAGACTGCGTGGAGGCGTGTTACAGGATGGCCCGTCCCGGCGATACCGTATTGTTGAGTCCCTGTTGTGCCAGTTTCGACTTGTTCAAGAACATGGAAGACCGTGGCGAACAGTTCAAGTCATTGGTAAGGGCGTTGTAAAGTAAGGGAGCGAAAGGATGGTCACACCAACAAAAGTTTTAAAGAAGTGGAGCCTGTTCGAAGGCGACAAGGTCATCTGGATGATTTTGTTCTTCCTCGGCATGATATCCATCATAGAAGTGTATAGCGCTTCCAGCAATATGAGTTACAAGACGGGATATTATTGGAAGCCGATTCTGCAACATGCCTCATATTTCGTCGTGGGCGTGTTGGCCACGATCTTGGTGCACAAGATACCGTGCCGTTATTTTAAGTTGATACCTTTGGCCGGCATACCGTTGTCCGTATTCTTGCTTGGAATAGCCATGTTTACCACGAAAGTGAACAATGCAAGCCGTTGGCTTGAGGTGGGCGGTATCGGTTTCCAACCTTCCGAGATAGCCAAAGGCGTGTTGATTGCCACGACGGCCATGATTCTTTCGAGCATGCACGACGAGGCTGGGGCGCAACGTCGTGCGTTCAAGTGGATTATGGGCGTGTCGGTCGTAATCTGTTTGTTGATTGTGCCCGAAAACTTCTCTACAGCCGCCATGACTTTTCTGGTCATTCTGGTGATGATGTTCATAGGCGGGATACCTTGGAAACAGTTAGGCACCTTATTGGGGATTATCGTTATTGCCGGAGCCAGTTTGTTTTCATTTTTGCGTTTTGCACCGGATTCTACGATAGAATCCATGAGCGACTGGCCCGGCCTGCACCGTTTGCCGACGTGGGCCAGTCGTGTGCGTGGGCATGGGAATATACCGGAGAATGCGGCGGACTACGATTTGACTAAGAATCCGCAGGTGACGCATGCCAAGATAGCCATTGCCACGTGTAATGTGATAGGCCGGGGGCCGGGGAATTCCGTGGAACGCGATTTCCTGCCACAGTCGTTTTCCGACTTCATTTATGCCATCGTCATAGAGGAACTCGGATTGGGCGGTGGTGCCTTCGTCATGTTCCTGTATATCGTGTTGCTTTTCCGGTCGGCCAGGATAGCCAGCCGGTGCGAGCGAAACTTCCCGGCTTTCCTTGTGATGGGGCTATCGCTGATGCTCGTCACGCAAGCCATGATTAATATGGCCGTGGCAGTCGGAGTCTTTCCGGTGACGGGACAACCCTTGCCGTTAATCAGTAAAGGAGGTACGTCCACTTTGATTAATTGTGTGTATATGGGAGTCATCCTGAGCGTAAGCCGTTCGGCCAAGAAAAAGCCTCAGGTAACGGAAGAAACTGAAGATTGAAGAAAGATTCGCATGAGGGGCGGTGATGTTCCCGGGAAGGGAACGGACTTACCCTTGTGTCATGATTTATGATTCGCCATCCGCAGCTTGCCCTTTGGGTGAGGCCTGTGGATGGTTTTGTTTATAGGAGTTTTATTTTCAATAACTTATGTCTTGTGAATCTCTTGCCGCAGATTGGAAAATTTTTCTCAGGCGAACGAAAAATCATTCGGCTGAAATTGAAAAATCGTTCGGCTGAGAATGATTTGTCATCTTCCGTAAGGGCGTAGAATGACAGGCTGTGAAGGTCTGAAATGTAAGAAATAATTCATTTTCAGAATAAAATAAGGAAGAAAAAAGGGTAGAAATACCGGATTTATTATTATTTTTGCTGATAAAATTCAGTTTCATGAGAGAAGAGTTAAGGATTATCGTGAGCGGAGGAGGAACGGGCGGACATATATTCCCGGCCGTGTCCATTGCGAATGCCATCAAATCGCAGCATCCGGAAGCCGAGATATTGTTCGTCGGAGCCGAAGGGCGGATGGAGATGCAGCGTGTTCCGGCTGCCGGTTATCCTATCAAGGCATTGCCGATTTGCGGTTTCGACCGCAAGCATTTGCTGAAGAATATTGCCGTGCTTTTCAAGATTTGGAAAAGCCGCAGGATGGCGAGGAAGATTATCCGTGATTTCAGGCCGATGGCAGCCGTGGGAGTAGGAGGCTATGCCAGCGGTCCCACGTTGAATATGGCCGAGGCGATGGGAATCCCCACATTGATACAGGAGCAGAACTCGTATGCCGGAGTGACCAATAAATTGCTGGCCAAGCGGGCCGATAAGATTTGTGTGGCTTACGACGGAATGGAGCGTTTTTTCCCGAAAGAGAAAATCATCCTGACGGGAAACCCTGTCCGTCAAGGTTTGCTGGAGAACACCAAAAGTCGTGAAGAGGCTTTGGCCGACTTCGGTCTGTTGCCGGGGCTGAAAACGGTGCTCCTGATAGGCGGTAGCCTGGGAGCGCGTACTTTGAACGAGAGTGTGCTCGCTAATCTTACGGCCATTTCGGCTTCCGGTGTGCAGTTTATCTGGCAGACGGGAGGTTATTATTTTGCCCATATACAGGAACAGTTGAAACTGAAGGGACAGCCCGACAATCTGTTTGTGACGGATTTCATCGCCAAGATGGAAGACGCATACGCGGCTGCCGATTTGGTTATTTCAAGGGCCGGGGCCAGCAGCATTTCGGAATTGTGCCTGTTGGGTAAGCCGGCCATATTAGTGCCTTCGCCGAACGTGGCCGAGGACCACCAGACTAAAAATGCGTTGGCCCTGGTCGACAAACAGGCCGCTCTTTACGTCAAAGATGCCGAGGCCGTGAACAAATTAGTCGGTCTGGCTCTGAATGTCATCCGGGATGCGGACAAGTTGTCCGCATTGAGCCGGAATATCAAAGCCATGGCCTTCACGGACTCTGCCGACCGCATTGCGGAAGAGGTTTGTAAACTCGCTGTGGCATATAGGGACAACCGCGATTAAGCGAGCGCGGAGGCAAGCTCGCTTGCCTCTGCCGAGCGGGAGCGGTTTATTTAAAGGAAGAAGTAGAAGATGGAAATGAACGCGATAAAAGCAGTGTATTTCGTAGGGATAGGCGGAATCGGCATGAGTGCCATTGCCCGTTATTTCCTGCAGAAAGGGCTTTGTGTGGGAGGTTACGACCGCACGCCTTCCGAACTCACGCGGAAGTTGCAGGAAGAGGGTGCCCGGATTCACTATGAAGAGGATGTGGAACAAATCCCTTCCGCCTGTCGGGACAAAGACACTTGCCTGGTGGTTTATACACCGGCCATCCCCGGCGAGCATGCCGAGCTGGCCTATTTCAAGGCGAACGGATTCGAGATAGAGAAACGTGCGCAGGTGTTGGGTACGTTGACGCGTGCCCATAAAGGGCTTTGTGTGGCCGGGACGCATGGGAAAACCACTACATCGTCCATGGCGGCTCATATCCTGCATCAGAGTCACGTGGACTGCAATGCCTTTTTGGGCGGCATCACCAAGAATTACGGTACGAATTACATTCTTTCTCCGAAGAGCGATTACGTGGTCATCGAAGCCGACGAGTTCGACCGTTCTTTTCATTGGCTGACGCCATACGCGTCTGTGATTACAGCCACCGACCCCGACCACTTGGATATCTACGGGACGAAAGAGGCCTATTTGGAAAGTTTCAGAAAATATACTTCCTTGATTCGTCCGGGAGGTTTCCTGGTCTTGCACGAGGGACTGGAAATGCAGCCGGATGTACAAGAGGGGGTGACGACCTATTCCTATAGCCGGGGACACGGGGATTTCCATGCGGAGAACATCCGTATCGGTGACGGTGAAATATATTTTGATTTAATCTCTCCGTTAGGGCATATCAAGGATGTGCAGTTGGGAGTTCCTGTAAGCATTAATATCGAGAACGGGATAGCGGCTATGGCCTTGGCGCAAATCAGCGGCGTGACACCGGAAGAGATAAAGCGGGGTATGGCTTCGTTCAGAGGAGTGGACCGCCGTTTCGACTTCCGGTTGAAAGACGATAAGGCCGTTTTCCTGACAGACTATGCCCATCATCCGGCCGAGATACGCCAAAGCGTGATATCCATCCGCGAACTGTATCGGGGAAAGAAGATTGCAGCGATATTCCAACCCCATCTTTATACGCGTACGCGTGATTTTTATAAAGAGTTTGCCGAGAGCCTCTCGCTGTTGGACGAGGTGATTCTTACGGATATTTATCCTGCCCGTGAAACGCCTATCCCGGGCGTGACGAGCCGGTTGATATATGACCGTCTGGCTCCTACGGTGAAGAAATGCCTGTGCCGGAAGGAAGACGTGCCGGAGATAGTGCGGCAGTCGGATGCGGATGTATTTATATTGTTAGGAGCCGGGGATTTGGAATCCTATGCTCCGCAGATTACGGAGATATTGAAAGAGAGATGATTAAGAAGCTGGCCATTATATTGTTGTTGGTGGGACTGTTTTGCTATTTTATCGCAGCAGTCACGGTGTTGAACAAACCCAAGGAAGGGCTTGTGTGCAATGGCGTGGAGGTTGTGGTCGAAGACAGTCTGCAGACCGGTTTTATCCAGTCGGGAGAAGTGTTGAGGCTGTTGGAAAGCCGCAAATGCAACCCGACGGGACAAAAAATGGACCAGGTGATGTTGAGCCGGATAGAAGAGGCTTTGCGGAAGAATCCTTATATCGAGGACGTAACAAGCTATAAGACGCCCGGCGGGAAGGTGTGTGTGCGCGTCAAGCAGCGTCTGCCTATATTGCATGTCATGTCTTCCGACGGACAGAACTACTATCTGGACCGTGCGGGCCGGCAGATGCCGAAATCGTCCTATTACGCCGACTTGGTCGTGGCGACCGGAGATATCACACCGCAGTATGCCCGGCAGAATCTGACTCGTCTGGGGAGGTTGATACAAGATAACCCGTTCTGGAACCACCAAATCCAGCAGATTCATGTGCTGGAGAATGGCGAGGTGGAATTAGTGCCCCGAGTAGGGGAACATACGATCCTTTTGGGGCGTCCCACAAATGTGGAAGACAAACTGGGCAGGATGAAAGAATTTTATACGGAAGGACTGAACAAGGTGGGGTGGAATAAGTACTCCCAGATCAGCCTGAAGTATAACAATCAAATTATTTGCAAGAAAAATAAGAAATGATATGGCTGTAGAGAAAGAAATCATTGTAGCGGTAGAATTCGGCTCCTCGAAGATACGAGGTGTGGCCGGGTGCAAGAATATAGACGGCAGTGTGCAGGTGCTGGATATCGAACAGGTAGATGCACGGCACTGTATCCGAAAGGGTGTGGTTTATAATATAGACAAGACCGTGATGTGTTTGAAACACATTGTCGACAAGATGGAGAATGCACTGGATATGCGTGTGCGTAAGGTTTTTGTCGGAATAGGAGGCCAGTCGTTACGGGCAAAGAAGAACACGGTGTCACGTCAGTTTGCCACAAAAACCGTGGTTTCGCAAGAGTTGGTGGATTCTTTGCTCAAAACCAACAGGAATACGGTATATGCCGGCTATGAAATACTGGAAGTAGTTCCGCAGGAATATCATGTGGGTTTGGATACTACGGTAGACCCAGTCGGGGTCTTGAGCAGCCAGATAGACGGAACCTATCTGAATATCATCGCTAAAACGGAAATCAAAGAATATATTCTGAAATGTGTGGAGGCGGTCGGGCTTGACGTGGCCGGCATGTTTGTGGCACCGATGGCTTTAGCCGGCTGCGTGCTGACGGATACGGAGAAGCGTTCGGGCTGTGCTCTTGTGGATTTCGGTTACGGAACGACTACTGTCGCAGTATATAAGGGCAACTTGTTGCGTCATCTGGCAGTGATACCGTTAGGAGGAAATAATATCACTCAGGATCTTTGCAGCCTGCAAATTGATGAGGATGAAGCGGAAGGGCTGAAAATGAAATACGGTTCGGCTTATTCCGATCTGAGCAGTGAAGAACTGGCCAAGAATCTTTTGGTGAACAACGGTCGTACGATTGAGGAGCGTTTGTTGGTGGACATTGTAGAGGCTCGTGAGGAAGAAATCTTGAGCAATGTGGCAGCGCAGATTCGTAATAGCGGCTATCAGGATAAGTTGTTGGCCGGAATTGTCATTTCGGGTGCGGCATCCAATGTGAAGAATCTCGATAAAGCGGCTTCAGTCCGTCTTCATCCGGATAAAACGCGTTTTGCACGTATCGTACCTTTTGCGTTACAAGCTGTTCATGCCGAGCAGGTGGTGAAGGACGGTTCTTTAAATACTTTGTTGGCGTTGATGAACGAAGGAAACCAGAATTGTGTGGAACCCAAGGTCGTAGTGAAGGAGGAAGTGCCCGAGGAGGTTGTAGAAGAAAAGGATATACCGCAGACTGCTCCCAGTTTTGTTCCGGTAGAGGAAACGCATAAGGAAGTCTACGAAAGAGAGGAACCGAAGAATAAAGGGGGAATTTGGAAGAAGTTTAAGGAGAAGCTTGTGGATTTGACTAAAACGGTAACTGAAGAATAACATAGAAAAACAAAATAGATTATGCAAGAAGAAACAGATATTCGGTTTAACTTCAAAACGAACAGCCCGAGCATCATTAAGGTGATCGGAGTGGGAGGTGGCGGAGGTAACGCCGTCAATCACATGTATAAGGAAGGTATTCATGATGTGAGTTTTGTGCTGTGTAATACTGACAATCAGGCTTTGAGCGACTCTCCTATCCCGACACGTCTGCAATTGGGGACAGAAGGCTTGGGAGCCGGAAACCGCCCCGAGCGTGCACGTCAGGCGGCCATGGAGAGTCTGGACGGTATAAAAGAAATGCTGAACGACGGAACCCGTATGGTTTTCATTACGGCCGGAATGGGAGGCGGTACCGGAACCGGTGCGGCTCCCGTGATAGCGCAATGTGCCAAGGAAATGGGTATCCTGACGGTCGGTATCGTGACTATACCGTTCCGTTTTGAGGGGTTGAAGAAAATAGACCAGGCATTGGACGGGGTGGAGGAAATATCCAAGCATGTCGATGCGTTGTTGGTTATCAATAATGAACGCTTGCGCGAGATTTATCCGGAGCTTACTGTACTGAATGCTTTTGCCAAGGCAGACGATACGTTGTCCGTTGCCGCCAAGAGCATAGCCGAAATTATTACGGTACATGGTATTGTAAACCTCGACTTCCAGGATGTGACCACGGTGTTGAAAGACGGTGGTGTGGCCATCATGAGTACTGGATTCGGAGAGGGTGAAGGACGTGTGCGCCAAGCTATCGAAAGTGCGCTTCATTCTCCGTTGCTCAATAACAACGACATATTCAACTCCAAGAAGGTGTTGCTGAGCATTTCGTTCTGTGATCAGGAAGAGAGCGACCAGTTGACCATGGAAGAGATGAACGAAGTGCATGAATTCATGAGTAAGTTCGGTGATGATGTGGAGACGAAGTTCGGATTGGCCACGGATGCCACGTTGGAGAAGAAGGTGAAGATCACGGTGCTGGCTACCGGATTCGGTCTGAAGAACGTGCCGGGTATGGATAATGTGATGGCCAAGCATGGCATTGAAGACGAAGAGGCGCGGGCTCAGAAAGAGGAAATAGCCGTAAAGAAGGCCGAACGTCGGCGTGAGTTTTACACGCATGACATGAATCAAAGAGAAATCAAGCGTCCGCATCATCTTTATATTTTCGGAGAAGACGATTTGGATAATGACGATGTGATTTCCATGGTGGAAGATACGCCTACCTACAAGCGTAGCAAGGAAGTGTTGGCCAGCATCAAGAGCAAGACGGCCGGGATGGATAACGCGGCCGATAGCATGGCGGCAGGAACTAATGGAGAGGAAAAGTCGATGATAGTTTTTTAGTATATAATAAAAGGAATAAGATATGGCACTTTTTGAACAAATCAGCAAGGATATCGTAGTGGCCATGAAGGCCAAGGATAAAGTCGCGTTGGAAGCGTTGCGGAACATCAAGAAGTTCTTCCTGGAAGCCAAAACCGCTCCGGGGGCAAACGATGAGTTGACGGATGATGCGGCTATGAAGATTTTAGCTAAACTGGCCAAGCAGGGTAAGGACACTGCGGCTTTATACGTGGAGCAGGGACGCCAGGACTTGGCCGATGAAGAGCTGGCCCAGGTGGAAGTCATCAGCCGTTACCTGCCCAAACAGCTCTCGGCAGAAGAACTGGAACAGGAAATCAAAGCCATCATAGCTGCCGTGGGCGCTACGAGTGCCAAGGATATGGGCAAAGTGATGGGTACGGCCACGAAACAGTTGGCGGGCAAAGCTGACGGTAAGGCTATCAGTGCCTTAGTAAAGCAATTATTGGCCTGACGGTTGGGCATAAAATTAACGAAGGCCGGATGTAACGATACGAAATGAAAGTAGAGTGACATCCGGCTTTTGTTGGTTCTTATCCGGTTTTGAAGGGCGGGATATTGAAACGGAAATGAGAGCGGAACGGGGATTTCAAACCTTATATGTCTAATATTTCTTAAAATATTCGGCCTTTATCTTGGATACTGATAGTTTCATTCTATTTTTGCAAAATAGAAGTTAATTTTAAACGTAATGTGTAGGTATAGTTGGAAAAAGGTTAGTTTGTGGGCGCTATTGACGTTCTTTAGTACCGTAAGCGCTTCGGCTGTAGACCGCGTGTCCATCCGGGCCAAAGCCGATTCGGTAGGACGTGATGTGTCTTTTTCCGAATATACTCATATTTACAGAACGAAAAGGGTCTCTTCGACTTATCCGATTAAGATTAAGATGAAGGGAGGTTCGTTGTTGGTTACGAGCCAACATTCCCAGATGCTTCCGGTGTATAAGGGTAATGGTGTATTTTACGGGTTGTTCCGACTGAACAAAGGGACAAACTGGATTAGTGGATTGCCGAAGGGTACTTATATCATTAACAACTCTAAAGTGACGGTATCGTGAGACATCTTTACGAATATGGGAGATTAAGTTAAAGATGGAGGTTTGATGTTGCAATGGAGACAAAGGAAAGAATCATGCCGGATAAAGCTGTGACATTAATCGATCTTGATGACATCATACGGACGCGTGCCGGAAAGAAAGCCAAATATATTCCCGGTTTTCTGATTAACGGGCTCAAACGTCTCATTCATCAGGATTTCATTAATGAGTATCTGCGTCAAGGTTATGTCGGTGTTGACTTTTGTGAACACACATTGGCTTATTTGGATGTGAAGGTAAAGGTGGACGGTTTGGAAAACATTTCCGATTTATCCCGAAAATATACTTTTGTGTCTAACCATCCGTTGGGAGCCATAGACGGGGTGACTTTGGGAATGGTGCTCGGCCGTCATTACGACGGGAAGATTAAGTATTTGGTGAATGACCTTCTGATGAACCTGAAAGGATTGGCTCCCCTATGTATACCTATCAATAAGTTGGGGAAACAGGCGCGTAATTTCCCTCAAATGGTAGAGAATACTTTTCGTTCCGACGACCAGGTCATCATGTTTCCGGCCGGCATTTGTTCGCGGCGTATGAAAGACGGCAGCATAAGGGACTTGGCATGGAACAAGACGTTTATCGTGAAAAGTGTGGCTACCCGGCGGGATGTGGTGCCTATACATTTTATAGGGCAGAATTCCGACCGCTTTTATTCCATCGCGGAATGGTGCAAACGGTTGCATCTCAAGTTTAACCTGGCCATGCTGTTTTTACCCGATGAGATGTACCGCAGCAGGCATGGCGAGTATCGGGTCGTAATCGGGAAACCGATACCATGGAGCACGTTCGACAAATCCAAAAGCCCCCAACAGTGGGCGCAGGAAGTGAAGGAACAAGTGTATAAGTTATAAAGAGAAGAAAACAGATTGATGATATGGAAGAAATCATAGCTCCGGTGAGTAAAGAACTGCTGAAGGCAGAACTGACCGCGGATAAGAGGTTGCGTTATACGAACAAAAGCCACAATGAGATATACGTGGTGACGTGGCAGGATTCACCGAATGTGCTTCGTGAAATCGGCCGTTTGCGTGAAATCGCTTTCCGGGCTGCCGGTGGAGGTACGGGGATGTCGCTCGATTTGGATGACTTCGACATGATGGAAGAACCCTATAAGCAGTTGATCGTGTGGGACCCCGATGTAGAAGCCATTTTAGGCGGTTATCGTTACCTGTTGGGGGCAAAGGTGAAGCTGAGGGAGGACGGGCAACCTATTTTGGCCACTTCCCACATGTTCCACTTCTCGGAAAACTTTATGAGAAACTATATGCCTTATACGATAGAACTCGGACGTTCGTTCGTGACGTTGGAATACCAGAGTACGCGTCAAGGTTCAAAAGGCCTGTTCACTTTGGACAACTTGTGGGATGGTCTGGGGGCATTGACGGTTTTAGTGCCTGACGTACGCTATTATTTCGGCAAGATGACCATGTACCCGTCTTATAACCGTTATGGGCGTGATATGATTCTGTATTTTCTGAAAAAGCATTTCGAGGATAAGGACAGGCTGATAGTGCCGATTCATCCCTTGCAACTGGAAGCCGATACGGAAGAATTGCGTAAATTGTTCGTTTACGAGGATTTCAAGGAAGACTATAAGATATTGAATTCGGAAGTTCGCAAGCTGGGTTATAATATCCCGCCTTTGGTGAACGCTTACATGGGGTTGTCGCCCACGATGAAGATGTTCGGCACGGCTATCAACGACGAATTCGGCGACGTGGAGGAGACCGGCATCCTGATTGCCGTGGACGAGATTCGGGAGGAAAAGCGCAGGCGGCACATTGAAACCTTCTCCGGACGCGGATAACGGAGGAGGGCGGCCTGATCCTCTCGGTTATACGAAAGGCAGGCTCATGCCATTGATTTTACGATATAAATCCAACGCATATACGTCCGTCATGCCGGAGATGTAATCCAATACGGCCATGATGCGGTCGTAGAGCCGTTCGGCGCCGATGTCGTACTGTTGCGACACGCGGTTGATAAGTAACTGCGAATACGCTTTTTCTGGGTGGCATACCGCTTCTGTCATGAGTTCCAACAGCGTGGTGATAACCTGAAAACCGGCCAGTTCGATATCCACGACATCCTTGCTCCGGTAAATCTTGGCGTATGCCATGCTTTCGCAAGCTTTGTAAGCCCTTCGCGGCGTTTCGGAAATGTGGTCGATGAGGCAACCTTCAAAGGTACCGGCCAGGATTTCTTCTTCATTGTCCAAAAAGACCTTTACGCATTCACTTTCCAGGCAACCGATGACACAGGAACGCAGGTAGACGATTTGTTCGTTGATGTCGCTGACGTATTGCAGGTTTTTTCGGATACTTTTTTGGCGTTCTTCCTCGAAGAAGCCCAGCAATAAGCTTTGAGTCTCGTCCGTACTGAGGATTTTCAGTTTATGCGCATCCTCGATGTCCATAATCTCATAACAAATGTCATCGGCCGCTTCTACCAAATATACGAAGGGATGGCGCACATATCGCAGGCTGCCTTCTACGCTGGCCTGACGAGGAATGCCCAGTTCTTCAGCTATCCGTTGGTAGACGGGGATTTCGCTTTGAAAGAAACCGAATTTGGCATGTCCGCCAGCCAGATTGGACGAAAAGGGATATTTGACGATGGAAGCCAAGGTGGTGTAAGTCATGACAAACCCTCCGTCGCGCCGGCCTTTGAAGTGGTGGGTCAGCAACCTGAATGCGTTGGCGTTTCCTTCGAAATGAATCAGGTCGTTCCATTCCCGTTCGCTGAGCCGGTCCCCGTTCGTGGGGTCGCAGTAGGTCCTCAGCCAGTTGCCTTTGCCTTCGCTGAAGAACGTCCCGATGGCTCTCTCGCCCGAATGTCCGAAGGGCGGATTTCCTAAATCATGTGCCAGGCAGGCGGCCGATACGATGGCACCAGCTTCGCTCAGGTGGCTTCCGGACAGCTCCGGATGCTTTTGCAGGAGTGCCCGAGAAATATCGTTGCCCAAGGAACGTCCTACGCTGGACACCTCCAGACTGTGGGTCAGCCGGTTGTGGACGAATACGCTTCCCGGGAGCGGGAACACCTGCGTTTTGTTCTGCAAACGTCTGAACGGTGCAGAGAATATAAGACGGTCATAATCGCGTTGGAATTCCGTGCGGTCGTCTTTCCGGACCTGGTGATATTTTTCCAATCCCAGCCGTTTGTTGGATATCAGTTGCTGCCAATTCATATTCATTCCTGTAGATTCTTCACAAAAGTAATTAAAAAGGTTGACATTCGCTCTTTTTATCTAAAAATCAATGGCTGTGTTCAGAGAATTGGTTATTTTTGTACCTCAAAAACAATCATTTCTACATATAATGGAAGTACGTGTTATTAATAAATCCCATCATCCGTTACCTCAATATGCCACTTCGGACTCTGCAGGAATGGATCTTCGTGCCAATCTGGACAGACCCATCGTGTTGAAACCTCTGGAGCGTTGCCTGGTGCCGACGGGACTCTATATCGCCTTGCCGCACGGGACGGAGGCACAAATCCGGCCGAGGAGCGGACTGGCCTTGAAAAAAGGGATTACCGTGTTGAACTCACCGGGGACGATTGATGCAGACTACCGGGGGGAGATTTGTATCATTCTGGTCAATTTGTCGTCCGAGCCGTTCGAGATACGGGACGGAGAGCGGATTGCGCAGATGGTCGTGGCAAGTTATGAGCAGGCCGGATGGAAGCCTGTGGAGAGTTTGGATGAGACGGAAAGAGGTGCGGGTGGTTTCGGCCATTCGGGAGAAAAATAAAGTCAGTGAAGAAGATTACAGTTTTGATATGCGGAGTCTGGGCCATGTGGTCTGCCTGTTTCACGTCTTGTGCGACGGGAGAGAAGACGCAAGGTATATCGGCCGAGGCACAACGCCGCTTCGATTATTATTATGCCGAGGCCGTGAAGAGCAAGTTGGCCGGGCGTTACGATGATTCTTTCGAGTTGTATAAACATTGTTTGGACATCAAGCCCGATGCGGCCGAGGCGTTATACAATCTCGGATTGTATTATCTGGGGATGGACGACTCTGCCCGATGCGCGTCGCATCTGTCCCGTGCGGTGGCTTTGGAGCCAGAGAATATATATTATAAGGAAGCCCTTGCGTCTTTTTATTTGCGCAACCGGGATGATGTGAAGGCCGTGCCTGTACTCGAAGATATGGTGCGGTGCAATCCGACCCGTTCGGATGTATTGGCGCAGTTGGTAAACATGTACATGGATCGTGAGCAATACCGCGAGGCAATCAGCGCACTCGACCGCATAGAGACGCTTGAAGGCAAGAATCTGTCCATCAGCATGGAAAAGTTTCGTCTTTATCGTGAATTGAAGGAAGACGATCAAGCTTTTGCCGAATTGGAAAGTCTGGCGCGGGAGAATCCTAATGATTTGGCTTATCGCGTATTAATCGGCGATCAATATCTGTTGCTGCAACAGCCGGATAAAGCTCTTGCCGTTTATGAGGAAGTCCAGAAAAAAGAGCCGGGAAACCAGGCTTTGCGCATGTCCATGCTCGATTATTATAAGCAGACGGGCCAAGATTCGCTTTATCAGACCCAGTTGGATGCAATCTTATATGGAAAAGAGACTGACGAACGGGCCAGGGTTATGCTCATGCGTAACTATATCGTAGACCAAGAGAATGCGCATGCCGACAGCACTTTGGTATTAGCCGTTTTCGACCGCATCTTCGATTCTGTCCCTGAGACGGTGGATATGCTGACGCTTTATGCCTCTTATCTGCAAATGAAACATATAAATGACCAGCTCGAACCGGCTTTGGAACGTATTCTGAAGCTTGAGCCGGACAATCAGGTAGCTTTGTACCAGTTGGTGCAACTGGCTGTCCATGCCAATGACTATCCGAAGGTGGCGGACATTTGTACGCGTGCCATCATGCACTATCCGGAACAATTACCCTATTATTTCTATTTAGGTTTCTCTTATTATCAGCTTGAACGTCAGGACAAGGCTTTGGATGTGTTCCGCAAAGGCGTGCGGCAGATTAAACCGGATACGGACCACGGCATTGTGGCCGATATGTATTCCATCATGGGCGACTTGTACTACAGCAACGGACTGAAAGACTCGGCTTTCATTGCATACGACTCCTGTCTGGTGTACAACCCGGAGAATGTCGGTTGTCTGAATAATTACGCTTATTATCTCTCATTGGAAAAAAAGGATTTGGACAAGGCTGAAGAAATGAGCCACCGCACGATTGTGGCGGAACCGGGAAACAAAACCTATATCGACACTTATGCCTGGATTCTTTTTATCAAGGGAAAGTATGCCGAAGCCAAGCTTTATATGGACCGTGTCCTTGTAGGGGATATCGAGAACGACGAAGAAGTGTCCGGTGGGGTCCTGGAGCATGCCGGGGATATTTATGCACAATGCGGTGACATGGAGGGCGCCTTGAAGTATTGGAAGATGGCGCAGGAAAAGGGGGGAGATGTTTCCCAGCTTTTGAAAAAGAAGATTCAATTGAAAAAGTATATTGAAGAATGAAGAGAATGAATTTCGTATGGGGCGTCCTGATTGCCGCTTTTGTATTGTTGCTCTCAGCTTGCCGTTCCACTAAAAACATAACGCAGACGGAGCCGCAAGGTGAAGGAAGTGCCGTAGAATGGGTAGATAAGATGGCGTTGTCCGGTTTGAAGGAGGGGACTGTCACTTCTAAGATGAACCTTGATTTGAATTTGGGCGGGAAATCTTTGTCGGTGGGCGGAAGCTGTAACTTGAAACGGGATGAGGTGATCCAGCTTTCGCTTGTGGCCATGGGCTTTATGGAAGTAGGACGTCTGGAATTTACGCCCCAATATATGATGATGGTCAACCGGATGGGAAGGGAATACGTAAAGGTGGACTACGCAGACGTGCCTTATTTGCAGCAGGCCGGTGTGGATTTTTATACGTTGCAGGCTCTTTTCTGGAGCGATGTGTTTGTGCCGGGACAGGAAGGCCGGTGGCAAGAGCAGGACTTTACCATCTCGAAGAATCAGGAAAGTACGATTCTGACTTCTAAGGCCGGTTCGTTGTTGCAATGCCAGTTCGTGGTCGACTTGCTGACCGGCTTGATTCGCAATACGTCTATTGTCGCTACAGTTCAAGGTTCCGTGCCCCGTCTGAACTGGACTTATCAGCATTTTGCAAATGTGGAGCAAAAAAGTTTTCCCGATAAGATGCAGTTGTCTGTCACGGGAGCGGGGAAAGACTTGACGGCTGTCTTTTCGCTGAGTAATTTGAAATGGAATGCGAAAAGCATCGAGTTGACTCCGGAACCGGGTGGAAAATACAAGAGGGTCAGTCCCGACCTGATTTTAAAACAACTGATGAAATGAAATGTAGGTTAGTCATGTTTTTTACGGTGTGGATGCTCGTGTCCGGCGGAGAAACGCTGGAGGCGCAGACCAATCGTAAGATCAAGGCACTGCAAACTCAGAAGAAAGAAATACAGAAGGGCTTGACCCGTTCCCGGAAAGAACTGAAAACGACAGAGAAGACCGTAGCCACCAAGCTACGTGACATCAGCATGATAGCTAACCGGCTGGAGGCACGTCAACGTTATATCGACACAATGGAGGTGCAGTTGAAAAAGGTCAGCGACCAGGTAAATGCACTGGAACGGAAAGTGGAGCGTACGGCAGCCGAATTGGAAACAAAGAAGGCCGATTATGCCAAAGCCTTGCGTTATGCACGGGCTTGCAAGTCGGTGGGAAGTCCTTTGCTTTTCGTGCTTTCCACCCGTTCTGTGACTCAGATGTACCGTCGTTCGCGTTATGCCCGGGAATATGCCAATTATCAGCGTACGTTGGCTGAGCAAATTGTACGTAAGCAGGATGATTTGCTGGCACAGAAGAATGAATTATTGGGGGTGAAAGCGGAGAAAAACCGTTTGATTGCCGAATGTGAGCAGCAAAAGGCTTTGTTGCAAAAGCAGCATGACGAAGAGCAAAAGAACGTAGCTGGCTTGCGGCAGAAGCAGAAACACCTGAAAAAAGAGGTGGAACAACAGCAACAGCAGCTTTCCGCTTTGGACAAGAAAATAGACCAGATGATAGCCTACGAGGTGGAGCAGGCACGCAAGAGAGCCGAGGCTGCCCGTAAGAAAGCCGAAGCCGAGGCACGCCGGAAAGCGGAGAAGCAGCGGAAGCAGGGCCGTAATCAAGCCGCTTCGGGAAAGAAAGAAGAGAAAAAATCTTCTTCCATCCCTCCGGAGTATAAATGGATTACGCCCCAGGACCAGGCTTTGAATGGCAATTTCGTCCGGAACAAGGGGAGGCTGCCGGTACCTATTACGGGGAGTTACATGGTAGGCAGCCATTTCGGAACCTATAATGTGCCGGGCTTGAAGAATGTACGTTTGGATAATAAGGGAACCAATTACGTAGGGCGTTCCGGAGCTATGGCACGTTCCATTTTCGATGGCGAAGTCTCAGCCGTCTTCCAGTTTGGAGATACCAAGAATGTATTGGTACGCCATGGCAGTTATATTTCTGTTTACTGTAACTTGTCTTCCGTACGGGTAAGCAAGGGACAGAAGGTCAAGGCGCGTGATATTCTGGGTACGGTGGAAAACGACGGTACGGGTAATTGCGTGCTGCACTTCCAGTTGCGAAAGGAGACTCAGAAACTGAACCCCGAAGTCTGGATAGGGCGTTGAGAGGCTTTCAGCCGGAGCCGCAAATCTTTCTTTATATCTGTAGGCCGTCTAACAGCTCGATGTATAAGGCTATGGCCTCCCGGATTTCCGTTACGGTGATGTATTCGTCCGCTGTGTGGGAACGTGAGGATTCGCCCGGCCCCATTTTCAAAGACGGGAAGTGCATCAGCGCCTGGTCGGAGAGCGTAGGCGAGCCGAAAGGTGTGCGTCCCAAGGCTTTGGCTTTGGCCACAATGGGATGGTTCTCGTCTATGCGCGAAGAATTCAGGCGGAAAGAGCGGGCTTTCACTTCACCGTCCGTATGGGCGCAGGCCGTCCGGTAGATTTCTTCGTTGGAGTAGTTTTCATTGCTGCGTACGTCTACGGTGAAAACGCATTGGTCCGGCACGACGTTGTGTTGCGTGCCGGCATGGATGACCGTTACACTCATTTTCACGTCTCCCAAGAGCGGTGAAGTCTTCGGAAACCGGTACGTTCTGAACCACTCCATGTCCTTCATGGCTTTGTAAATGGCGTTTTCCCCTTCGTTGCGTGCCGCATGCCCCGACTTGCCGTGGGCAGTGACGTCCAGTACCATCAGTCCTTTTTCGGCAATGGCCGGTTGCATGCCGGTGGGTTCGCCTACTAAGGCCAAGTCGATGTGCGGCAACAAGGGGAGTGCCGATTCTATACCGTTCTTTCCCGAAACTTCTTCTTCACAGGAGGCCAGGAAGATGAGGTTATAGGGTTGTTCCTTGCCGGATAACGTGCAGAAAGCCTGCCACAAAGCGACCACGCTGGCTCCGTCGTCGTTCGTGCCTAATCCGTAAATACGTTCGCCTTCCCTTGTGGGGCGGAACGGGTCTCGTGTCCAACTTGCAGCCGGTTTCACGGTGTCGATATGAGCGTTCAACAGCAGGGTGGGGCGCCCGGTCCGGTAAAACGGCGAGATGCACCAAAGGTTATGTCCTGTACGGTGAGGCGTTTTGCCCCGTTCTTTCATGAAATTTTCCAATAAGTCGGCCACTTCCTTTTCTTCTCTGCTTACGGAGGGAAGGCTTACCATTCGTTCGAGCAGGCCGACGGCTTCCTGTGTCAATGCTTCAATGTCCATAATTGCGTTTCTTTGAGGCAAAGTTAAGGTATTTTGGAGAAAAATTAAATATTTTGAGGTTTTCTTGTGCATCGTTTCATTTAAAACCATATCTTTGTATAGATTAAAAAGTCAAAACTATGCTAAATACAAGTCTTTTCTCAGTGCTCGTCCATGAACAGGCCAAACGTTATGGCGACAAAACGGCCATGAGCTATCGCGATTATGAAAAGAATGTGTGGGTTCCGGTTTCCTGGAATCGGTTTTCGGAAGTCGTACGGAAAGTATCTGCATCCCTGTTGGCTTTGGGGGTGGATGTGCAGGAGAATCTGGCTGTTTTTTCGCAGAACATGCCCGAATGCTTGTACGTGGATTTCGGGGCTTACGGCGTGCGGGCCGTCACGATACCGTTTTACGCTACCAGTTCGGAGAGTCAGGTGGTTTACATGGTGAACGATGCCGAAATTCGTTATGTGTTTGTCGGCGAACAATATCAATATGATATCGCTTTCCGTAGCATGCCTCATTGTCCGACGCTTCAGAAACTGATTATTTTCGATTCTTCCGTGGTAAAGAACCCGCAGGACACGGTGTCGGTTTATTTTGAGGAGTTTTTGCAAGCCGGTGCCGGACATGAAGAGAATGAGGAGTTGAAGCGGCGTGCGGCCGAACTTCGGATGGACGACTTGGCCAATATACTTTATACTTCGGGAACCACGGGGGCCAGCAAGGGGGTGATGCTGATCCATAGGATGTATCACGATGCGATTATCGCCAATGACGCGGTCCTGACGCTTGGGGAAAAGGATGTCGTGTTGAACTTCCTTCCTTTCACCCATGTGTTTGAGCGGGCGTGGTCTTACCTTTGCTTGTCCGAAGGTGCGCAGTTGGCCGTCAATTTGCGGCCTGCCGACGTGTTGCAGTCGTTGCAGGAAGTGCATCCGACGTGTATGTGTGCCGTACCTCGTTTTTGGGAGAAAGTATATGCCGGCGTGCAGGAGAAGATAAGGCAAAGCAATCCCGTGCAGCGTAAATTGCTGCATGAAGCACTTCAGGTGGGCAAGGCGTATAATGTGCATTACAAGATGCGCGGTCTGATTCCTCCCGTTTCACTGAGGTTGCGGTATGCGTTTTTCGAGAAAACCGTAATCGCTCTCTTAAAACGGACTTTGGGGTTTGAGAACGCTAACTTTTTCCCTACTGCCGGAGCTGCCATTCCACCGGTAGTGGAAGAGTTCGTCCATTCGGCCGGCATCAATATGGTGGCCGGTTATGGATTGACGGAGTCCACAGCCACGGTTTCTTGCGACCGGAACGGGCAACCCAAGACGATAGGGTCCGTAGGGCGGCTCATCGGCGGATTGCAGTTGAAGTTTGGCGAAGACAATGAGATACTGCTGCGCGGAACGTCCATAACCAAAGGATATTACCGGAAGGATGAGGCGACCCGTGCGGCCATCGACGAGGACGGATGGTTCCATACCGGCGATGCCGGTTATCTCAAGAACGGTGAGTTGTTCCTCACCGATCGGATTAAAGATTTGTTCAAGACCTCTAACGGGAAGTACATTGCCCCGCAGATGATAGAGTCGAAACTGGTGGTAGACCGTTACATCGACCAGATTGTAGTGATTGCCGACCAGCGTAAATTCGTATCGGCACTTATCGTTCCCGAATACAATCTGTTGAAAGATTTTGCCGAACGCCATCATATCCGTTTTACCGATATGGCGGATTTGTGCCGGAATGCCGACATCAACAAGATGTTGCTTTTCCGTATCAATACCTTGCAGCAAGAGTTTGCCCATTATGAACAGGTGAAGCGCATCACGTTGCTGCCCGAGCCGTTCAGCATGGAAAAAGGAGAACTGACCAATACGTTGAAGGTGAAGCGTCCGGTGGTGAACCGTAACTATGCGGCCGAGATAGAAGCCATGTACGTGGAGGATACGCCGCCGGAAGTTCCTTGTCCGCCACCGGTGACTCCTTCTGTCTGAGTGTAAAACTCTGCCATTATGGCAGACTTTTGAGAACATTCACAGACTAAAAAAGGATAAAAAGTATCGTTCTGGAGAGAAATCTTGTATAAAAATACGGCTTTTCAGGACTGAAAGTGCAAATATACGGTATATATGCAAATCATTGTGCTGAGAACAAAAAATCATTTGGCTGAAAGCGATTTTTTGTTCTCAGCATGTTTTTCGCATTTTCTCAGTACGACGGGGCATAAGGGGGCTTAAAAGGGAATAAAGACCTCTTGTTTTGGGTTGTTTTTCTTTATTAGCCCGTTTTTCGATTACAAAAATCCGAAACAGATTGTCGTGCCGAGGGACGAAATGGAATCATCCCGATGGCGACATTGCCGCAGGTTGACGGAAATACGGTTTCTTTTGTCAAGCCGGATGGACGAACGGCTGACGGTTTGATAAAAAGGCATGCTTTGAGATTCGTTTATAGACGGGCAAGGACACGGATTCCCTCAAATAAGCGATTCTCGGACGATGAAAACTGACAAAATGGCAGACTTGGGAAGTCTGCATACCTTTGTCTATGCTTGTCCTCTTTTATTTTTGAGTGGAATAGATAAGGTTTTTGTTTCTTTATATCTATATTTGTGATAGTCTGAAGTATTTTATATGACTATCAGTGATTTATATGAAACTCGCATGAGAACGGGCAACGGATAAGAAAAAGGCAAACTGTTTAGAACCACCATATTCCTCATGCTTTCAAATAACTCTTTATCTGCCTGCAAAGATAGTATTTTTCCTGTAAATGCCGGAATTTTCCGGTCATAATCTCACATCAAACTCATGAAATAATCCGTATCGGATAGTACGCCATACCGTAGCCGAGTCCCCGTAACTCACAGGCAAAGGTAACCCGTGTTCTTTCGTACAAGCAAGGTCAAGCCCTTCGGGTGTCGTGGAAAAATCATCCTCGCCCCGGAGGGCTTCGGTATTTTTCCCGCCAACCTTGCATGTACGGAACACGAGCTTTTAAAGCCTGTAGTTACGGGAACTCCGGCCCCGAAAGCCGGACCGACAAAAATCAAATGTTATGTTACAGAAGGCACCTTTTCATCAGTCATGATTGTAACATTCTCTTTCTTGTCAGGAACGACATCTGCCCACCACACCCAAGGCGAAATTCCCATTTGACGAGATAGTTCGAGTATCCCATAGGCTACTCCACGAGGATTACTCCCTAAAATGAACAAATAATTATCTCCATTAGATTCAACCGCTTGTATTTTATAAGCATCCCATTTTCCTGCCAGATCAGCGATTTCAAGCTTAAAACGGTCTACCAATTCTTTAATATCAGGTTCCTGATCGGGAATGCCGACAACTATTGTGTTGTTATTCAGTTCATTATTTAACGAGAATGGTTGATCGCAGATTAGTTTCGAGTCACTTATCAACATATCGATAGCGGTGTTGACGACTTTTTCATTTCCTTGGTAGTAAACAGCACCTGCTTTGTTGTTCGATATCAGATTAAACTTTTGCTGTGCATATATAGTTTGCCCCAAAAGGATAATTATTAAAGGAATAATGCTTCTTTTCATACTTATCTGATCTATTTTAATTATTGATTAATCTGTATATTCTGAGTTTGTACCCATTCAAAAGTTTCCCCTGTGATCGGAATAATTTTTGTCTGTTTCAAATGGATACCATCTAAGTGCCGTCCATAAATACCATTTTCGGAATGTATCTCTACATTTCTGAAATATATATTTTTTACATAATTCTCCGGTCTACCACATAGGTACATACCGAATCCATATTTTTTTGAAATAGTTATGTTTTCATACCATGCGTCGCGTATAGTCGGCATATTTTCGTCTACTTCCTTGCGAACAGTATAGTCAGGATTTTCAATACCGTAATATTGGTCAATACAAATAGCCCCTCTAAACCACATATTATCGTGATGAATAGAGTCGGTGTGTACAATATTCTTAAATGTTATATTTTCTATAACACCTCCTCTCCCCCAAGGTGCTTTCAACTGTGATACACAAGCGGTATTTTCGTAAAAGCAATTATTTACTAAAACATTCCTTACGTTCCCGGCCATTTCACTTCCGACTACAACACCAAATCCCCCGAGAAACTTACAATCAAATAATTTTATATTATCTGTCGATTTGGCGACTCGTCTTCCATCATTGTCTCTTCCTGATTTAATGGACACATTATCATCTTGCGATGAGATTGTCGTATTATAAACAACGATATCTTTAGAAGAGTCGATCGTTAATCCATCGCCATTATGGATTTTATATTTACGCCCTGTTTCCGGATCAAAGCGAGTGTTGATATATACGTCTTTAATAGTAACGCCCATACAGTAAATAAAATGAACTCCCCATGCCGGAGATTGTAAAAAAGTAACTCCTTCCAGACATATATTTTCTCCATTCATCAGGCTTAATATTCGTCCCCGGTACCCTAATCCTTCTTTTTTCTGCTGGTTAATTAGATTTTCTCCATTGGCATCTATAATTCCTTTTCCTCGAATAGAAAATTCTTGAATACCACCAGATAGTAAAGTTCCCCCGTTTATCAGGGATGCATATTGACTACCCTCAATTCCTTCAAAACGGGATCTTACTATCGGGTAATGCGCTAAGTCAGAACTGCCTTTTAGAATAGCACCTTCTTCAATATAGAGAGTCATATAACTTTTAAAGAAAAGTGCTCCCGTGAGATATACTCCTTTGGGAACCACAACAATGCCTTGTTTGTTACAGGCGTCAATAGCCTGCTGAATAGCTTTTGTGTCAAGTGATTTTCCATCTCCAACTGCACCGAAATCTTTAATATTGAAATATTTTGGTGATAGGCTTGTTCTGACATATAGTAAGTTACTATTATATATGACTTTATTTTTTTTATTTTGCAACTTCACTTGGAAATGATAAGAAGAATCAGAATGTAAATTTTTTACATCATAATAAGTCATTGCAGTTGTATCCAAAAGCTTTCCATTACAATAGATTGAATAGTGATGATCATCATCTGTTTTACCCCCTTCTCCCCACAGCAACGATACTGATTGAGACGTTGTTGAACCCGGAGCCGTCGATAATCGTATCGCGTAATGTGTCGGTTCTCCGGCAAATACCGGAATTAAAGAATTAAGAATAAGTATAAATACGAGAATATGAATACCTTTCATGTCGCTTATAATTTAATTAGTGAATTTTAATGTCTATTGTATCACCAAACGGGTTGAAATCGAAAATCAAATAGTTGTTTTTTTCTTTAACTTTTAATTCTTTTCCATTTTGGTGTACTATTATTTTCGTATGGTTACTATTTTTCTTCACTACCATCGTGAGTGGTTCGGTAAACAATCGTGAGTCAAGCGCTAATCGAGGAGTAATTTGAATATTCGATTCGTATTTTGCGACATCCAGTTGTACGTTGTTCCGAGCCTTTGTATAGGCTGACACTTTCTCAAATGTATCGACCCATATTTTGTCTTCCTGTTTTTTTACTCTGCGAAAATGTTCCCACAGTATTTCTGAATCGGAAAAAGCATCGTATCCATAAGTCATACCGTGCAACATCCCGATACTCCACTCACCCGAAATAAGTAAGTCCTTTATCCATTTATCTAACGATTCTACTGTTGAACCGGATTTCTCTCCGCCTATTCCAAACTGACGAGTGCGAGTGCCTACTCTTCCTTCTGAAGCCATACAAATGATTTCTTCATTGAAAGAATTGCCCGGATAACAAAACGAAAGGGGCTTTTTTCCGATATTGGCTAATATGATACTATCGTTCTTCCCAATTTCAGTACGTACTTCTTCTGTTGACAGATTTTTTAAATTGGGATGGGACCAACTGTGATTTCCGATTTCATGTCCGTTGTCTGACATTTCTTTCATCTGTTTCCATGTCATACGTGGCTTACCTTGTTGTGCTTCCTTTTCTTCAATGATTTTTCCGCACACATAAAAAGTACCCTTGAAACCTACTTTTTCCATTTCAGGAAAAACCAATGTATAATGCTCTTTTAGCCCATCATCAAATGTATAGCAGACGGCACACGTTTTATTGTCTTTATAATCGGCGACATAAACATCCGGATCGTGATAACGGACGAAAGGGACCAATGCGGGAACAACCTTTACCACTTCTCGTACAGCTATTTCCGCAACCACCTTTCCACCGTAAATATTAAGGTGGGTATTATCTATTTTCCCGTCGGGATGCGCGTCATATACACCTGCGGGTATCCACATATAGAGTTTTGTCGATTCTTCCGGGCCTAATTGCGTTACTAAATCATGAGTCAGACGAGTCATATCGACAAATGGAACATTCATTTCTTTCGCAACCCTGCGTGGTGCAACAACGTATTCACCATGTGTATCAACCAGTATATCTCCCTCTGTTTCATAGCGGTCCTTGCGCTCGCCCACATAACCTGATGGCGGGTAGTTTCGACGTACAATAGAATTAAATAATACAGGATAAGCCCCTTTGGCACGGGTTTCCCGAATGAATTTTCGTAAATTTTCATCAAAAGAGCCTCCGGGAACTGTATGCAGTTCTTTAGTTGTTTTCTCATCGTTATGCCCGAATTGTATGAATACATAGTCTCCCTTTTTCAATCGTGATAAGACTTTATCCCAACGCCCTTCATTGATAAAACTTAAAGTGCTTCGACCGCTTGATGCATGATTTTCGATTTTTACATTGGCTTCTGTCAGGAAACAGGGTAACATTTGTGCCCATCCTCGTCCCTGATAACCATTTTGAGTATTATAGTCTGCCATTGTCGAGTCGCCAATGGTAAAAATGGTAATAGGTTGGGTGTCAACTGTAGTGAATGCCGACAATATTAACAACAAGAATGTAGCAGGGATTAAAAATGTATATTTCATGTCCTAAACTATTAATTTAAAGTTTCAGATACAAAATTACAACCGTAGTATTTAAAGCAGTTAAATATATCTGTCGAATATGGATAACAAATTCGTCAAAAAGAAAAAAACAATCAAAAAGAAAGCATTACAAGGATTTTTAATTCATTATTTTATCTCTTCAACAACTTTTTCGGCAATGATTCTCTGTCCGGAGGGAACCATGTGTACACCATCAGGAGCATAGTGATTAAAAATCTTCTGTAGAGGATGATAAATATCTATTACTTGGAAGTTTTTTTGTTTTGCAATCCTTTTCAATTCCGGAACAAGCAAAGATAAACGCTCGTTTCCTCCCTGATATTTATATTCAACGTCAGTAGAACGCATAGGCGGTGGTGTGATAAATATAAGCTTCGGATTAGAGTTTTTGATAAATTGATGCGTTTTGATTTTCTGAAGAAGTTTTTCAAAATTAGCAATTACTTCATCCTGCTTTTCTGAAAATTCATTTTTGGCATCGTTGGTTCCCAGACAGACAATCACATAATCATATTTATCTTGTCCGATTTTATGTTTTGCTTCATTTAGGAAATCATCTATGTTTCTCAATGCGTTCAATTCTTTGTTGCCAAGGTTATCGAAGCCAATGGTTCGTCCGGAACGTGAATTATTGACAATACGAGCATTGGGCATCATCATCTTCAATTGGTCTACCCAACCGCCTTTATTTTGACCATTTGAATCACCAATTGTCAGGATATTATATTTCGTTGATGCTATATAGCTATGAGGCAACAATGCCAGTGCTTGTGGTATTTGTTCATGCCCTCCTTCAAATACAGTCAACCGGATATTTTGGTACTGACGGGTCAAATGCACAGGTCTGTTAAAGATTACACTGTTTACTTTGTGTAAAGGGTTCATCCGTTTGGTTACTAAATCAATCACTTTTTTTTCGGAAATTAGATCAGAATCCGAATTTGCTTTCTTCATAATATCATCAAGATTAGAAGTATTGTATTTCAAATCTCCTACTAAGCGATTATACATATTGATTGAGTGGGTAATAGGAACAGAACCTATGTATCCATCATGTATACCGGTGTAAATATAGAACTGAGAGTTTTCGCGCTTTTCTTTCGGGAATTTTTGCCACAATGGGGAACGTCGCAATGCCTCTTCCCGATTGTAAACAGTATCAACCGATACGGATTTTACAATATCATCGGCATATTTTTGTTTTCGGCCTACGGATTCCCAATACCAGGCATCTATATCAGATATAGGAACCCAGGCAGAAAACGATTTAACAGGATATTGAATATTCATATATGCGTATAAAGTCGCAAGTCCACCTCCTGAAACGCCAATTATATGGACTTCTTGAGGATCCGCATTCGTATGTTTTAGTGCAAAATCAATAGCATCTTCTATGTCAGACAGTACCAATGTGCTACATGTCGCTTCCGGTTTATTATTTGCTCCCCTAAAATCCGGATGGATATAATTCCAATCACGTGCCATTACGTCATTTACCAGTGGGTCTTTTTGAGTATAATCGCCACTCCATGTATGAAGACTGACTATTAACGGTTTGCGGATTTTACTTTTCGTTTTGTATACAAAAGCTTTCTGAATTTTGCAATCAGTTGATGAGATTATTTCAACTTCTTGCAATTCCTGACTCGGTTTATTCTTTGTCGTATTATCCCACAAAGGTTCTGTTTGAGCAAAGAACTCAGAAGTATTTCCTAGAAAAAACAAAAGAGATAAAAAGAATAATCGATTCATGGATAGAAATTTATTAAGATTATTTATTGTTGTTTTTTGCCCGTGTTACTTCTGAAGGAGAGTATCCATATTCATTCTTAAAACATGTACGGAAATAGCTCATAGTATTAAATCCACTCATATAAGCCGCCTCTGAGACATTGTAATCACCCGTTTGAAGCAATTGCATACTTCTTCTCAAACGTATTTTGCGAATATATTCATTTATGGTAATGCCAGTTAATGCTTTGATTTTCCGATACATGGTGGAGTGACTCATTCCTATCTGTTGTGTAAGAAAAATAATATCCAGTTTCTCATCATTGATATTTTCCTCGATAATTTCGGTTGTTTTTTTCAGAAAAGCCTCATCCAGATTACTTAACTTTAAGGGTTCTTCTATAAAAATAGCAGACTCTGTTTCGCTACCAGTCAATGACGAATCAGTTATTCGTTTTGCCAAACGTGCTCGTGATTCGAGCAAATTCAGCATGCGTGTACGCAGCAGTTTTGCACTGAATGGCTTGGTCAGGTAAGAGTCTGCTCCACTCTCATATCCTTCCTCCTTGTCTTGCATCGAATCTTTAGCTGTTAACAAGATTACGGGTATATGGCTGGTGCGTATATCCTCCTTTATAGCACGGCATAATTGGATTCCATCCATCTGCGGCATCATTATATCGCTGACTATTATATTGGGGATGGTTGACAAGGCTATTTCGAGTCCTTCTTTTCCATTGCTTCCTTCCAATACTTTGTATTCGGTATTAAATGATGAAACGATATATTTTCGTATGTCCTCATTGTCCTCTATGACGAGAAGCAGCAGACGATTGTCTTGCTCGCTGTCTTCTTCAGCCATGTCGACGACTTCGGAAGTAGACGCAACCTCCTTGTGCATAGCATCCGGATAGTCATAATCGGCAAGTATCCGGAAGGTAAAGGTGGTACCTTTACCGACAACGCTCTTAACTTCCAACATCCCTTGATGGAGGGTGGCCAATGATTTTACCAATGCCAATCCTATTCCTGTACCGGATGCCTGATACTTCCCTTTTCCTTGATAGTATCGTTCAAAGATATGGGGCAGTTCATCCGGTTCGATGCCGCACCCCGTATCGGAAACAGAGATAATTGCATAGTTGCCGCTTGTTTCATTGCCGCAAGAAAGTGATATTATAATTTCTCCGTGATGTGTGTATTTTATGGCATTGGACAGTAAGTTGTTTAGGATAGTCGTTATGATTTCCGGGTCATAGTAAATTTGAATCGGAAGCTCACCTGTTTTTATCTGTATCTTTACATCGGGGTTGCAATTCAGCTCTTTATAGCGGAGGCCGATCTCAGTCACGAGTCCCGTTAAATTTCCTTTGCAGACAATCAGCTGCCGGTGATTGGTTTCTGTTTTACGGAATTCCAGCAGCTGATTGATAAGATTTAGCAATCTCATCGCACTACCGTGAATGGAGTTGATCTTGCTCCTGTAAACTTCCGGGATTTTCTTGTCGTCGGCCAAGTCTTCAAGCGGCCCTATGATAAGGGTCAGAGGTGTACGCAGCTCATGGGTGATGTTTGTATAAAACTGCAAACGCTCATTGTTGAGGTTCTGCTCATTCAAACTGTGTTGCTTTTCGATTTCTTGGAGGCTTTTGAGCTTTAATTTTCTCTGATAGGACAGAATGTAGAAAATTATAATTATGCATGCGAGCAAGATATAAAAGAACCACGCATACCAAGTGAACCAGAAGGGAGGATGAATGTGTATATTGAGTGAAACCATACGGCTTTCATCCCATACTTGATTTTTCAGACGAGCCTTTACCCTGAAAGTATATTTACCGGGAGGTATATTACGAAAGACAGCCGTGTTTTCTCCATTCGATTTAACCCAATTTTTATAGAAGCCTTCCAATATATAGGCATATTCCACTTGTTTGCTCTGCGCATAATCGGGGACTGCAAAGGATATGGAAAAAGAATTTTCATGATGGCTGAAGTTTATTTCTTCTTCTGTTATGGGAATAATGTTTTCAATATTCACATTATCTTTACTTACGGATATTTCTTTGCATTCTATAAGCTGAATTGGAGCTATGGATTGCTTTTTCAAGACAAATGCCGGATTGAAATAGGATACACCGTTTAATGAACCGAAATAGGCAGTGCCATCGGCAGACAGACAAGATGAGCCTTCTATGAAATTTCCAGCCGGTATGCCATCGTTATGGTCATAGTTACTGAATGTTTTTTCTTCTTTGTTCCATAATGAAATACCCTGATTAGTGCTCAGCCAGATATTTCCGGCTTCATCTTCCAGAATAGAGCGCACGAAACAATCTTCAAGTCCTTCCTCCTTTCCGTACATTTCAAAATGATCCGGGTCTTTTGTATCTTCTACATATCCTATGCCATTTCGGGTAGCTATCCAAATGCCTCCCTTGGAATCCATATAAAGACTGTTGACTGCATTGGAGAAAAAGCCATTCTCGGCATTTAGCCTGTGCACCAGTTCATGGTTATAATTGAATATAGACACACCGGAATTATTTGTACCGATCCATACTTTTCCTTGGCGGTCGTGGGCTATGCCATAAACAGATTGATTCACCAATTGACTGATAATCTTCTCTTCCCTGTGTATTTTGCCGTTCCGGTAAGTATAAAGTCCGTATTCGACTCCTATCCACATTGTGCCGTCAGTCGCTTCTTTGATGGTAAAAACATCTACGTGCTCTATACCCAGATCAATACGATGCACCTTTCCTGTATTTGAATCAAATTCCAATAGACCGTCGTCAAATGTTCCCAGCAGAATTATTCCCTGACGATTGCCGCAAAGAGTAAAAACCTGAGTATAAGGTCTTGACTGGTATTGGGATATATTGATTGAGCGCAGCAACTGATTATTTTCAAATATACAGACTTCATTCTCTCCTCCAACCCATACCTTTCCTTCACTGTCTGCATAGACTCCCCATACCTGTTTGTTTTTAATTTTGTTGTTTACAGTTCGAATATATGGAAGTATTTTGAAGAGAGGTTCTGTATGGCTTATAAAATCCAGCCCACTGCTGTAATTCCCTATCCAGATGTTGCCAAAAGAGTCTTGCAGCAGACTGCGAATATTTCCCGAAGAAAGATTTGTGCCTGAACTTGTGGCCGTAATATTGTTGAAACGTACGCTATCCGTATTGCTCAGGTTGAGATTGTATAAATCAAGTATGCTTATCCCCCCTATATCACTGGCAATCCAGACAGTGGCATCATCCATTTGCTTGATATCATAGATATGGTCGGCAATGATTGAATTCGGATTCTTTTCGTCATGCTTAAATGATTGGAACTCTCCTTTTTCCGGTTGGAAAAGTGCCAGTCCCTGATTGGTTCCAACCCATGTATTCCCCATGTGGTCAACACAAATGGAATATACGCTATTACCCGGCAGGCTGGAAGAATTGTCAGGCTCATTCTTATAATGGAGAGCCGATAAATCCTTTGCGTTTATAATTGTCAACCCATCCAATGAATGTCCTACGTAAATCTTTCCATGTCCGTCATCAAAAATACACCAATTAGAATTTTTAAGTTCCGGAATGCTTTCATTTGTGTAGCTTGTGAATTTCATTGTTTTTTTGTTGCAATGCAGAATTCCATTGTAATGAGTAGCTATCCAAATGGCCGTGTCACCGGCAAGTGACATACTCACTATGTTATTAAGATGAATATTGTCTTGCATGCCATAATGAGTGAATTTGTAAGTAGAACAATCAAGTACAGTTAAATCCGAACGTGTCCCAATCCACAATAGATTATTTTGTTCATCATATAATAATGTATTTATAGCATCTGTCTTCAACTCCGAGTTAGTGCTTGTATAGCGTGTGAATTGACATCCATCAAAACGATTTAATCCGGCTTCAGTAGCAATCCATATAAATCCTTGTCTGTCTTGTGCTACATCTTTTACATAGTTGTTCGAAAGGCCGTTTGTTATATTGAGATTGCTCATGGAGAGGGAAAGAACAGCATATCCCTGTCCTAAATGAAATAGTAGTAATAGAATGATAAACAGTCTTTTTTGCATAATCTCTTTTTTTTGTTACACCTCAACAACAAAAATAATATATATATATTGATAATTCTCCAAAATTAGGAGATTTAACAGAAATAGGGGGATAACAAATTCGTCAAAAAGAGATTCTATTTTGAAACTCCAATAAAATTATCATCGGCTTTTATTATAAAAATGGATTTAGCAAACAGGCGGTCTTTGACGGAATACAGGCGGTCTTACTGAATGTGAACCTTTATTTTTGCACTGTGCAATTACTAAAAATTACACTAAATAAATTAAATTAAAAACATGAGAAACATGAATTACACATTGAAAAACAATCACGCTTCACCCAGAAATGTGAAAACAGGTGGAGGTGGGTTATGGAAGAAAATATCCTTCCTGATGCTCTGTTTGTTGGTAACTGTTCAAATAACGGCCCAGCATAGGCCTGTTTCAGGAGCAGTTATTGACGGAAATGGCGAACCGATTATTGGCGCCAATGTAATTGAAGTCGGTACCTCCAATGGAGTTATTACCGATATAAATGGTAACTATTCCTTGTCGGTTTCCTCATCCAATGCGAAACTACAAGTATCCTACATCGGGTATATCACCCAGGAATCGACGGTAAAAGGAAGTATCCTTAATTTCACGTTGAAAGAAGACACACAAACACTGGACGAGGTGGTTGTTGTGGGGTTTGGTACTCAAAAGAAAGTAAATCTTACTGGAGCAGTGGGTATAGCCACAGCTAAAGAAATAGAATCGCGTCCGGTAACATCGGCTACCCAGGCATTGCAAGGATTAGTTCCGGGATTAAAAATTTCAACTAACTCGGGAATGCTAGAAAAAAACATGGATATTTCCGTGCGCGGAACAGGTACTATTGGTGATGGATCGAGTGGCTCTCCACTAATCCTTGTTAATGGAATGCAAGGCGACCTTAATACTATTAATCCACAGGATATTGAAAATATATCTGTCTTGAAAGATGCTGCCGCTTCCTCAATATACGGTTCACGTGCTCCGTTCGGAGTTATATTAGTAACTACAAAAAAAAGGTTCGGAGGGTAAGATGTCAATAAACTATAATAATAGTTTCCGGATTTCAAGCCCAATTAATATGCCTAAAGCAATGGACTCTTATACATTTGCCAATATGATGAATGAAGCGGCCAGAAATCAAGGTGTAAATCCAGACTACACTGATGAGGTATTACAAAAAATGCTTGATTATCAGGCTGGCAGACTTCGAGAAAATAATGGATTAGATCCTGTTGCAGACGGTTCAAAATATGAGGATCGATGGACAAAAGGATATGCTAATACCGACATTTGGGATGCAATGTTTAAAGATCAGGTTTTCTCTCAAGAACATAATCTTAGCCTGCAAGGAGGAAATAAAAAATTAACATACTATGCTTCTTTGAATCTCCTTGACCTAGGTGGTATGCTGAATTTTGGGAAAGAAGCAATGACTCGTTATAATATAAATGCTAAGATAAGTGCTCAAATAACCAATTGGCTGAGATTTAACTACAGCCAACGTTTCACTCGTCGTGATGAGACCAGACCAACTTATTTTACAGATAGTTATTTTAATGATTTAGGACGTTCCAACTGGCCCAATATGCCTATTTACGATAGAAATGGTAATATCAATCATGATAATCCTCGCAGATTGGTAGAAGGAGGAGATCGTAAAGTACAACGCGACCGCAACTATTATCAAGGAGCATTTATTATTGAGCCTATCAAAAACTGGATTACCAACGTCGAATTTAATTACAGTATTAATGAAATAAGCACCAAAGCGTTGAATCTCGAATGGTATAATTATGACCCTGCTGGTAATAAAATCGTGACAGGTCAACAAAATACCGATTTGAAAGAAAGCGATCAAAAGGAAAATTACTGGAATTTGAATGTTTACAGTACATACTCCCGAACGTTTGCAGACAAACATAATTTTAAAATTATGGGTGGATTTCAAGCCGAAGAATGGGATTATCATTATTTCGATGTTACCAAATATGGTGTGATTTCAGGTGATTACCCTGAATTTAATCTGACAACAGGAATGTCTGCCTCAGGCGAAGAAAAAGCAACTGTAGTTACGGGCGACAGTAAGGATTGGGCCACAGCCGGATTCTATGGTAGGTTGAATTACGATTATGACGGTCGTTATCTGTTAGAAGTAAATATGCGTTATGATGGTTCATCGCGTTTCCGTAGGGAAAGTCGTTGGCAAATATCACCTTCATTTTCTTTAGGTTGGAATATTGCTCAAGAAAAGTTTTTCGAATCTTTATCAAATACAGTTAATCATCTGAAACTACGTTTTTCCTATGGTAAATTAGGGAATCAAAATACAACTGATTATTATCCGACTTATCGAAAGATGACCTATTCTCCTGGTGCTGGTTCATGGTTACAAGAAGGAGTAAAACCTAATACGGCACAAGTGGGTTCATTAATCAGCACAGAACTTACATGGGAATCTGTAAGCTCTTATAATTTTGGTCTTGATTATGGGTTATTCAATAATCGCCTTACCGGAGCGTTCGACTATTTTACACGTTATACTAAGGATATGGTGGGACCTGCTCCACAACTACCTATTACTTTAGGACTTAATCCTCCGAAGGTCAATAACTGCGACTTACAAACACGTGGGTGGGAAGTCTCTGTTTCATGGAAAGACCGTCTAAAGAATGGGCTTGGTTATGGAATTTCAGCATCTCTGTCAGATCAGGTTACTTATATCGACAGCTATCCTGGCAACAAATCCGGTTCAATCGATAGTTATATGGCTGGTAAAAAAGATGGTCTTATCTGGGGTTACGAAACCATAGGGATTGCTCGATCCGATGAAGAAATGCGTGCTCACTTAGAACAGTTAGATAGAAATTACGAAAGACACCACGGGGTTGCTCCTTCAACTCCATTGCAAGGCCAAAGCCAACTTGGATCTCAATGGGCTGCAGGGGATATCATGTATAAAGATATAAACGGTGATGGTATAGTTGGTGGCGGTTCAAGAACTTGGGATGATCATGGTGATTTGAAAATTCTCGGAGATTCTTATTTTCATTATTTTTACGGTATTGATTTGACTGCCGATTGGAAAGGATTTGACTTCCGTTGTTTTCTACAAGGTGTATTGAAAAAGGATTTTTGGCCGGGAGGTTCCAATTATTTCTGGGGAGTTCGTGGAGGATACAGTAAATGGCACACATTAGGATTGGAGCAGCATAACGATTATTTTCGCGCCAATCCGATAGGACTTGATGGTCACGAAATTCCTGCAAATTTGGATTCATATTATCCTCGCCCCATTTTTTCATCGAATTCTGATGGGAATACTTATGGTGCGAAAAACCAAAAAACGCAAACCCGCTATATGCAAGATGCCGGATATATGCGTCTAAAGAATCTTCAAATAGGCTATTCATTACCATCGACATGGATGCATAAAATTGGTATATCCAAATGCCGTGTGTATGTTTCAGGTGAAAACTTGCTGACATTTACTTCTCTATCTGATATTTTTGACCCGGAAACCGCTACCGGTGTAGCAGGTGGTAATACCTACCCCTTATCAAGAACATGGTCATTTGGTTTAAGTGTAACTCTTTAATATTGTCAAACAATGAAAAAGTATATTCATATATTATTGACGGTGTTGTTAATAGGTAGTTTTACTGCCTGTAATGATTTCCTCGATAGGGAGCCTTTATCAAACTTATCTCCCGAAGGTTATTTTAAGAATGCATCTCAATTGCAAGCTTACGCAGATAAATTGTATCCAAGTATTTTGCCTGCCAGTTCAGGTACAAGTAATTCATACGGCGTATATAGTTATGATAATGGTACTGACAATCAAATTGGGCAGACACCTCCATCTCATTTCTCTGAAGGCGAATGGCGTGTTCCCCAAAATAGTGGAGATTGGTCATTTTCGAATCTTTATCATCTTAATTTTTTCTTTGCAAACGTTCAGCCTAAGTATGGAGAAGATTTAAACGGCTCTCAAAACACGATCGAAGGCAATTTGGCAGATATAAAGCACTATATAGGCGAAATGCATTTTCTGCGGGCATTAGAATATTTTAACCGTTACAGAAAATTTGGTGATTATCCTATTATCACAGAACCCCTGAAGGATGATATGGAAATACTAACAGAGGCAAGTAAACGTAGTCCTCGCAATGAAGTAGCCAGATTTATTCTTTCTGAATTAGATAAGGCAGCAGAGCTTATGAAAGATAAAGATATGGTCAAAACTCGTGTTAATAGGGATGTTGCTTTATTAATGAAATCACGTGTTGCTTTGTTTGAAGGAACTTGGCTTAAATATTTCAAAGGTACTGCTTTTGTTCCCAACGGAGATGGTTGGCCCGGAAAAACCAAAGATTACAATGCAAATTATCAATTCCCGACCGGAAGTATCGATGGAGAAATAGAATGGTTTCTGGAACAAGCCATGTCAGCCTCAAAAGAAGTTGCTGATAAATATAAAAACAGTTTGGCCTCCAATACAGGCAAAATTCCACAAACGAAGGATGAACTTAAAACACCTAATCCATACTTCGAAATGTTCAGTAAGGATAATTTATCGGATGTGAAAGAGGTATTATTATGGAAACAATATGTTCAAGGGGTTAATGGACATGATTTAGGACTGGCAACTAATCAAGGGAATTTTGGTATAGGAGTAACTCGAAGTTATGTTCAAAATTTCCTAATGGCAGATGGCACTCCTGTTTATACTCATGGATCCTATGCTGATGGCGATGGCTATTACATGGGTGATAAGGAGATTAAGAATGTGCGTGAAAATAGAGACTCACGCTTGTCTTTATTTTTAAAAGAACCCGGACAATTGTACTGCATTGAAACGACCATAAGTATTCCGACCAACGCTTGGAAAGATGAACCAGTTCCTCAAATTATTAGTAGTTCGGGACAATACTTATATGTTACCGGATATGCTTTAAGAAAAGGTGGAAAATGGGATAGCAAATACCTTGTACAGAATAAAGATTACTCTTCGTTCCCTATCTATCGGGCAGCCGAAGCTTTACTTAATTATATGGAAGCCTCATATGAAAAAACGGGTTCACTTGACGGAAATGCACGTGAATACTGGCAAATACTTCGTTGTCGTGCCTTAGTAGATGATAACATCGACAAAACCATATCTGCTACTGATATGATGAAAGAAGCAGAAAATGACTTTGGTGCTTATTCGGCAGGGAAAGTTTTGACGGATGCAACATTGTATAACATCCGTCGTGAAAGACGTAGCGAATTCATATCTGAAGGATTACGTTATATGGATTTGTGTCGTTGGAGAGCTATGGATCAGTTAATCACCAAGTCCTACATTCCTGAAGGAATACATTTGTGGAATACACCCATGGAAAATTGGTATGTTGATAAAGACGGAAATTCAACATTAATATCCGATGGTTCGTCTAAGGCAAATGTATCATCAAAAGATGATAGCGAATATCTTCGTCCATTACGAAAAGGAGCTGGGGTATGAGGCTATAACGGTTTTACATGGAAAATGGCACATTATTTACATCCAATTCGTATTGATCAATTTATGATAACTTCGCCTGATGGGCAATCAGTTGCCAATTCTCCCATCTACCAGAATCCGTACTGGCCGACAGAGGCAAATCAATCAGCAGAAAAATAAATATGAATGTTAGATTTTCAGGATATCATTTTTAAGGTTGATTAGGTAGGTGCTTCCTCTCCTTTTGGAGAGGAAGCGCTATTATTTATAAATTATTTAACGGGATTTTTTATATAGAAATAGAATATGAAGGAATTAAGTAAAAAAACAGTAAAACGAATAATACGTCCCGAACGTATCATTCAATTCGGAGAAGGAAACTTTCTACGTGCTTTTGCAGACTGGATGATAGGAGAAATGAACCGATTGACAGACTTTAACAGTAGTGTTGTTGTTGTTCAACCCATAGAACGGGGTATGGTAGACCTATTGAATAAACAGGACTGTTTGTATCATGTAAATCTCCAGGGGCTGGAAAAAGGAGAAAAAGTAAACAGCCTGACGATGATCGATGTGATCAGCCGGGCATTGAATCCCTATCAGGATTTTGATGCATACCTCAAACTGGCTGAACAACCGGAAATGCGGTTTGTGATTTCCAACACTACGGAGGCAGGCATTGTCTTTGATCCTACATGCAATTTAGAAGATAAGCCGGCTTCCTCTTATCCGGGAAAACTGGTTCAGTTACTCTATCACCGCTTTAAAACATTTAATGGCGATAAAGCCAAAGGTCTTATCATCTTTCCCTGCGAATTGATATTCCATAACGGTCACAGGCTGAAAGAAGCTATCTCTCAATATATCGACTTATGGGAGTTAGGCGATGAATTTGAAAACTGGTTAAATGAAGCATGTCCGGTATATTCCACGTTGGTTGACCGGATTGTTCCAGGTTTTCCAAAAAAAGAAATTGATGCCATTAAAGAAAAACTGCAATATAACGACAATCTGATAGTACAGGCTGAGGTCTTTCATTTGTGGGTAATTGAAGGTCCCGCTTCATTGGCAGAAGAGTTTCCTGCCGATAAAGCCGGTTTGAATGTGCTTTTCGTTCCCAGTGAAGCTCCTTATCATGAAAGAAAAGTAACCTTGCTGAACGGACCGCATACAGTCCTTTCGCCGGTCTCTTGGTTATCCTGCATTGATATTGTACGCGATGCCTGCCGGCACGAAGTCATCGGTAAGTTTATCCGTAAGGTTATGTTTGACGAATTGATGGAGACACTCGACCTGTCGAAAGACGAACTGGAAACCTATGCTAATGATGTCCTGGAACGGTTCAATAATCCATTTGTGGATCATTCGGTGGTTTCGATCATGCTAAATTCTTTTCCCAAATATAAGACGCGTGATTTGCCCGGATTGAAAACGTATCTTGATCGGAAGGGAGAACTGCCTAAAGGCCTTGTTTTAGGATTGGCTGCCATTATTACCTATTATGAGGAATATGTACGTGCGGATGGAAAAAAATCAGAGCCTAACGATGCCACTGAGATATTGAAACTATTGGATGATCTTTGGACAAGAGGCAGTATTCGGGACGTCGCCGAAGGTGTATTGGGCGCTACGGCTATCTGGGGAGAAGACCTTAACAAGATTCCCGGACTGCTCGACATGGTTTCGACTTATCTGGGTGATATTGATGAAAAAGGAATGCTTGCTGTTGTAAAGGAGATTTTGTGATGCAGAAATATATTCATATCAATCCAGAGGACAATGTGATCGTTGCTGTGGATAAACTGATGAAAGGAGAGCAAGTATTGCTTGATGGGTTCAGTCTGGAGATTGAAGAAGACATTCCTGCCGGACATAAAGTCGCTTTGCAGGATTTTCAGCCGGGTACGCGTATTGTTAAGTACGGTTATCCGATCGGACATGCACGGGAGTTTATCCGTAAAGGTTCATGGGTTAACGAGAAAAATATCCGGACGAATCTGGAAGGCTTGCAGGAATATACATATACTCCTCAAACCGTGCCAAAACCATTATCATTTGAAAGTCTCTCTTTTCTGGGATATCGCAGAAAGAACGGAGATGTTGGTATAAGGAATGAAATATGGATTATTCCTACCGTAGGATGTGTAAACGGGATTGTGGGACAATTGGCATCCGAACTTCAAAAAGAGACACGAGGCAAAGGTGTGGACGCGATTGTTTCATTTCCGCATAATTACGGTTGCTCTCAATTAGGCAGAGACCATGAGAATACTCGCAAAATACTCCGTGATATGGTATTGCATCCGAACGTCGGAGCGGTATTAATTGTCGGTCTTGGTTGTGAAAATAATCAAATCAGTGAATTTCGAGAAATGCTTGGTGACTATGATGCCCAACGTATTCGCTTTATGGAAACCCAATATGTTGATGACGAAATTGAAACAGGAATGCAGATCTTACGGGAACTCTATTGCATTGCTTCAACAGACCAACGAATTGAAATACCTATGAGTGAATTAAAAATCGGATTAAAATGCGGCGGTTCTGATGGTTTCTCAGGAATAACCGCTAATCCATTATTGGGTGTCTTTTCCGACTATTTAGTAGCTCAAGGAGGGACAGCCGTACTTACCGAAGTGCCGGAGATGTTCGGAGCAGAAACTATTTTGATGAACCGTTGCGAGTCCGAAGCCGTTTTTGAAAGAACAGTGCACCTTATTAATAATTTCAAATCGTATTTTATCGAAAACAAACAGGCTATTTACGAGAATCCTTCTCCCGGCAATAAGGCTGGTGGAATTTCCACTCTGGAAGAGAAATCTCTGGGCTGTACACAAAAAGCAGGAACTTCAACGGTACGGAATGTATTAGAATATGGTGAACGTTTGGTTACTAAAGGGTTGAATCTCCTAAGTGCTCCGGGAAACGATCTTGTAGCCAGTACTGCACTTGCTGCTGCAGGTTGCCATATCGTGCTTTTTACAACCGGGCGGGGAACACCATTCGGTACTTTCGTCCCGACAGTCAAAATCTCCACGAATAGCGATTTGTTTAGTCGTAAACCTAATTGGATTGATTTTAATGCCGGAGTGCTACTCGAAAGTAAAACAATGCATTCTCTTAGCAAAGAATTTATCTCATTTTTGATTGATGTTGTAAGCGGAAAATTGGTTAATAACGAACTAAATAATTACAGAGAAATAGCCATCTTCAAAACCGGAGTAACACTATAGGTAACATTTTTATTTCTAATAAGTAACAATATAAATAAGACATAATATGGAGACTTTTATGGATGAAAATTTCCTGCTTAATACTACTGTAGCGCAGGAATTGCATCACAATCATGCAGCAAAAATGCCAATTATTGATTATCATTGCCATCTCATATCTCAAATGGTTGCAGATGATTATAAATTTCGTTCAATTACTGAAATCTGGCTGGGAGGCGACCATTATAAATGGAGAGCGGTGCGTACTAATGGTATCAATGAAAAATTCTGCACTGGTGAAGATACTACTGATTGGGAGAAATTTGAAAAATGGGTGGAGACTGTTCCCTACACCATGCGAAATCCTCCCTACCATTGGACATACCTGGAACTTAAAACAGCATTTGGTATCAACAAAATACTAAATTTCAAAACCGCTCGTGAAATATACGATGAATGTAACGAAAAACTTGCCCAGCCTGACCATCCCGTGGCATGATGAGACGGTATAATGTGGAAGTTGTATGTACTACCGATGACCCTATCGACTCATTGGAGTATCATAAGCAAACCCGCGAATCAGGTTTCGATATCAAAATGTTTCCGATTTGGCGTCCGGATAAAGCAATGTCAGTAGAAGTCCCTGCAACTTTTCGTTCCTATGTAGAAACTTTATCGGAGGTAAGTGATATATATGTCAGTCCTTTCGATGATAGTAGCCTTCGCTGTCGATATGATTTTTGCCGACAATGGTTGTCGGCTTTCTGATCACGGTATTGAAGAGTTCTATGCTGAGGACTATACTGATGATGAAATTCAGTCTATTTCCAATAAGGTGTATGGAAGAAGAAATCCTTAAATTCAAATTAGCAATGTTGACTATTTTTAGGGAAATGGATCGGGAAAAAGGCTGGGTACAACATCTCATTATGGGGCAATACGTAACAATAACACCCGCATGTTTAAGAAACTTGGCCTGGATACAGGCTTTGATTCTATTGGCGAATTCAATACCGCAAAGTTGCTGTCTCGCTTCCTTGATCATCTCAATAACAATGCAAACTAACAAAAACAATTCTCTATAATCTGAATCCGTATGCCAACGATGTGATTGCTACTATGCTTGGAAATTTTTAGGATGGAATAACCCCTGGTAAGATTCAATTCAGTTCCGGCTGGTGGTTTCTCGATCAGAAAAATGGGATGGGAAAACAAATGAATGCTCTATCATTACTTGGTCTTTTGAGTCGTTTTGTCGGAATGTTGATCGATTTTCGGGGTTTCCTTTCTTATCCGCGTCATGAATATTTCCGACGTACACTCTGTAATCTTCTGGGCAATGATATAGAAAATGGTGAGCTTCCGGCAAGTGAACTGCCTTTTATCGCTCAAGTGATTGAAAATATTAGTTATTACAACACAAAGAATTATTTCCAATTCAAATAAGTACTAACTCTCTGAGAACAAAAATAGGAGGAACGCTTACCGCTCCTCCTATTTGATTTATAACGTGTTTAATTTATTTATTCTTCAAAAATCTGTCAAGTTCTTTAAGCGCATCGGCATTCTGTTCATCGAAAGTAATATTTTCTGCTACGATATTTTCCACATTCTCTACATGCTTCAGACTATCTACCAATACACCGACATGGATATTCCTTAATTCTATATCTTTTACCGGTAATTTATGATCACCTTTTAAATCGTAAATCATCTTAGCCGACTTACAATCGATATCAATCATATGAATATTTTCAATACGTGTGATACGTTCTTCATAGGTAGGAACCAATGTCCTCCATTGGTATAATACGTTCATGTCTATTTCCATGACACGTAATGTAGCTCCGGTTTTTATTTTCTCCATATATACATTTTCGACAAATGCACCACGACGATGGTTCGTTTTAATGAAGAATAATCGGTGTACATTGTTAGGAGCCTCACAATCGTGCATGTAAATATTACGAACGCCGCCCGAAATTTCACTACCGACTCCCAATAAAGTTTGTCCGGCTAAAACCAAACAATTACGTACTACAATATTTTCCGTTGGTGTGTTCAATCTCCATGCATCTTGATTACGTCCCGATTTAATAACAACAGCATCGTCCCCCTGTTCAAATACACAGTCTTCAATAAGGAAGTTGCGTGTCATCTCCAAATCAATACCATCATTATTGTGCCCCATCGCTTTAACATTCAGATTACGAGCGATACCACCGTCTACCAGATACATGTGGATTGTCCAAAATGGACTTTCTTCGATATGGAAACCGTCAAGTAAAACATTTTTGCAACGATTGAATTGAATGAGATGTGGACGAAGATTATTTTCACCTTTAGCCATCTGACGTTGCTCAACAGGCACATCCGTCGATGCCATTGTATAGAGTTCTTTCAATGCTTCCATATGTGCCGGAGGGCGTTTGAACCATACTTTCCACAATCCCATGTGTGGTTTTAATAACCCTTTTCCGGTTATAGCAATGTTTTCACACTCAAATGCATAAAGGAGAGGTGAATAGTTATAACATTCCATACCTTCCCATGACGTCATCACTGCGGGTAAGTAGTCTGCCGGATCATCAGTGAAACGAACAATTGCATTTTCCGCTAAATGAAGGTTTACATTACTTTTGAAATGGATAGATCCCGTAAGCCATTCCCCTGCCGGAATTACAACACGCCCGCCTCCAGCTTTATTGCATGCATCAATTGCTTTAGCAATAGCTTCGGTGTTTTTTTGTTTTCCTCCTTCGACAGCACCATAGTCTACAATCGAAAAGTCTCTTTCAGGAAATATGCATTCCTTAATAGGCTCCATTGGAAAAGGAGCTTGCACTTGCACCGACTTAAAGGTAACCTCTTGCGTATTACAAGAAGAAAATAAGATACAAGAAAGGATTACAAGGTATAAGTGATATACCAATAACTTTTTTTTCATGATAATTTTAAATTTAATTTATAGTAATTCCATTTGTTACCATTAGACTTTATATGCATGCAAATATATGAGGTGTATAGCAAATCAGAGGTAACAGATTCATCATATAGCGATTCATATTATGCAAAGGGTAAAAATATACGGAAATTCTACACCCCGACGAATTTATTCCCCCTAAATGCTTAATATGTGGCTGTCGGTATAGTACAATCCAACTACTTTTGCACAGAAACTCAATTTTGTGGCTATACTTAAGAATATACTGAATTCGTAATATCAGAAACATATATATTTGATATAAAATGAAAAGTAAAGAAAGGAAAAACATTTGGAGCCAACGCATGCTATTCGTCATGTTGATTATGGTTATGGCAGGACCATCGGTTTTTGCTCAAAAAGGTAAAAAGAAACAGTTAAAAAACCAACATGTCATCTCTTATGTAGATACCAGTCTGGACGGTTCTCAGAAATATGTACTTCGTGTAGATGGAAAACCTTTCTACATGACAAATGTACAAGTAAGAATGGATTTAATGCGTCATTCCGAAAAATGGCCAGCAAAGGCACGTGAAGAAATGATTGCTGCTTTAGCTTCTGACGGATTCAACACAGTATCCATTCCGGTACACTGGTATGAAGTTGAGCCGGAGAAAGACCGATTCGATTGGACCATTCTGGACGAATACCTCTCTCTGATGAATAAATATAATATGAAAATGGAAATGCTTTGGTTTGGGACAAACAGTGGAGGCCATGTACAGTGGTTGAGTCGTTCGAAAACAGAACCGGTGCATCTACGCACTCCTGACTATGTACTCTATGCACCCTCCTATGGTGCTCCTAACTGGTCTGACCGAAAAGTAGAAGGTTTCAGTGAAACGGCAAGTGAATTTACTATTCGTGAAACACCTTATTCCATGGATTTGGAAGATAATCGACTGCGAGATAGGGAGACATATGTGCTGGGAGCGGTTATGGCGCATATTGCCGAATGGGATAAAAACAACGGTACCAAACATCCGTTAATTGGGGTACAGATCGGGAATGAAGTAACAGGAATGCACAAACCTTATAGTAATGAAACGGTTAATTCATACTTGAGTCATGTTGCCAGTGCAGTTAAAAACTCTGATTATGTGGTGTGGACACGTACCAACTGCGTATTCTGGGAAATATATCCTCGTGTATTCGAAAACGAAAGATTACGTAATACACCCGAAGGCACAAACATCGATTTTGTAGGGATTGACACATATAGTCATCATTTCCCGTCGTCCGAATCATTCATCACCAGCATGCGAAGCAATGTTCCCTATGATGGTAAAAACTACCGTATGATTATGGAAACAAACTCGGAACGTCCGTATTCCGCACAAATGCACCTAGCGGCACTTTCTGGTAACAATGCATTCAATTATTACGATGCTTCGGGGCTATATATTCGAGAAGGTAATGGTGTGAAAGTAAATGCTGCTCATATAGAAGATGTGCGTTTAGTAAATAAAATATTAAGAAGTGCTCCAACCGACATTGCTCTCAATGCTAACGGGTACGGACTGTTTGTTCACAACTGGAAGGGTACCGATTCAGATTTATCAGTAAGCAATGAAGGGATAGGATTTACACCTTCATATCCAACTTCACAAGGTATTAGTATCATCCGTAGTAAAAATGAAATTCTGTTGATGAGTACCAAAGGTGGTGCATTCACCATTCCGGCCGGAATTAAAATTACTGAGGCTACCTATGGTCGGTTCAACGATGAAAACCAATGGGACGTCGAGGGGAAGATGGATTTCAACACATCCGAAAATAGGCAACCAATTGTTTTAGAAATTGGAAAAGGAACGACCATTCGTCTTGTGTGTGATAATACCGGAAAAATTGATGCTAAAACTTATCAAGCCGAATTTGCTGATGCATGTGTTGCCGGGAAAATATTATCTGAAGATGAAGGAATAGGTTTTGCAGGTAACGGTTACGTCAAGTTTCCTTCAGTAAGAGGAGCATATGTCCAATTCAATCATGTTGATGGTCAATCCGGCGGAGAGAGGACCATTCGTATCCGGTATTCGTATGGTGGTGATAAAGAGCCGAAGCTTATTATTAGAGTAAATGGAGAGCAATCCATAGTGCGATTGAAACCCACAGGTTCGTATAATAATTACCAATATGCCACATTGAAAGTAAACCTGAAAAGTGGAACAAACAATGAGGTCAGAGTGGAATCGGATAGTAACGTGACGCGCATTAATCGTGCAGCTTATTACTTGAGCGATTGTCACATTGATGAGATGCAGGTCTATTGATTTGTATTATTGGAACATCCATAAATAAGCTAAGTATGAAATATATTATATTAGGGGTAATGCTCCTTTGTATGAATCATGTAACAGCGCAAGATAAAGTCCGATTAAAAGAAAAATTCGACTTCGACTGGAAGTTCATTCTGGACGACAAGAAAGAATATGCACAAAAGAGCTTTATTGATACTCATTGGGAAAATATACAAGTTCCTCACGATTGGAGTATAAAATTAAAGTTCGACAAATCAGTAGGTGGAGCATCTGCCTTCATCCCCGGAGGTATAGGATGGTATAGGAAGAGTTTCACAGTTCCTACATCTTATCAAGATAAAAAGGTATCAATTCTATTTGATGGTATTATGCATCAAAGCGATGTTTATATAAACGGACATCACCTTGGATTTCATCCTTACGGATATAGTAGCATTGAGTACGATTTAACACCATATCTGAAATTCTATGAAGAAAACGTTATTGCTGTGCGTGTAGACCGTACCGGAAAAAGTGCCCGTTGGTACACCGGCTCGGGTATCTACCGCCATGTGTGGTTACAAGTAGTCAATCCGATACATGTGTCCACCTATGGAACATATATTACCACTCCTTCCGTTTCAATTGAAAAAGCTGATGTAAAGATTGTAACTACCTTAAAAAATGATGATGTAAAAGAACAAAATGTGAGTGTTTCTCATCGTGTTTTGAACACATCAGGCAAGGAAATAGCAAAAAGTAAGGTGGGAAAAATTATACTGAACAGAAACGATTCAACAAACATAGAGCAATCATTCTCTCTCTCGAAACCTGAACTTTGGTCAATTGAGACGCCTGTTCTATACACGATGGAAACAACAGTAAAAGTCGGGAATAAAGTAGTCGATGTTTATGCCACACCTTTTGGTGTCCGTACAATTAAGTTCGATAAAGACAAAGGTTTTTTTCTAAATGGTAAACATATAAAATTAAAAGGTCTGTGTTTACATCAGGATGCCGGTAGTATGGGGGTCGCTGTCCCCGATAAGGTAGATGAACGGCGGTTGAAAATCCTAAAAGAATATGGTTGTAATGCCATACGCTGTGCTCATAATCAGCCGACACCAGAATTTCTGGATATGTGCGATCGTATGGGGTTTGTTGTAATTGACGAAGCATTCGATAAATGGAGATCAGGTTATTATGAGAAACATTATGATGAATGGTGGAAGAAAGATCTTGGTAATATGATTATCCGGGATCGAAATCACCCGTCTATTATCCTGTGGAGTTATGGAAATGAAGTGGCGGAAGCTTGCTGGGATGATTTGTCAGTCACAGTTCCTCGTGCTAAAATGATGCAGGAATTTGTACAAAAATTAGAACCTACCCGTCCTGCAACAATGGCAGTTCAAAATAAACATAAAACAGAATTTGCAGGAGTAGCTGAAGTGATTGGTTACAATTATCTTGAGGCTCGTATGCTTTCAGAAAAGAAAGAATATTCGGAACGCATTTGTCTTGTATCCGAAGAATTACCCTATTTTAGTGGTGAAGAAGGGAACTTCCGCAGTTATACTCCTTATAACCCCTGGAATATTGTAGCGGAAAATGATTTTATTGCCGGAGGCTTTATCTGGTCTGGCGTTGATTATCTTGGCGAAGCTGTATGGCCCAGCAAAGGTTGGCCTAATGGGCTGTTCGATGTATGTATGAACGAAAAACCCCGTGCTATTTATCATCGTGCAATGTGGAATGACAAACCGGTAGTAGGATTATCCGTTATTGATGCATCGTTAGACTTAGACCCGGGACGTGACCTATGGCAATGGCTAAGAATGGCTTCGCATTGGAATTTTCCCGATAGTTATATCGGGCAGATTATGGAACTACGAACAACAACTAACTGTGAGAGTGTAGAACTTTTTTACAATGATAAATCGATGGGTAGGCAAAAGACCGCTGACTTTACCAACAATACCATTATTTGGTATTTGCCATACAATCCCGGCAAATTGGAAGCAAAGGGTTATAATGGAGATAAAGAAGTTGCTTCTTATTCTATTGTAACAACAAAAGCGACGTCAAAAGCCGTTATCATTCCCGACCGTACCATTCTAAGGGCTGATGGAGAAGATATTTGTCATATTGCTATTCACCTTGAAGATGAAGATGGCAACCTTGTACAAACTGATGACCGTAAATTGACTGTTACTGTAGATGGAGAAGGGAAATTTCTCGCTCTTGATAATGGTGATGTGCGTCGATTGAAACACGATAGATTCTGGACTAAAGAACTAGACACATATTTTGGTAAAGCGTTGATTGTGGTACAATCAACTCGCAAAGCAGGAAAAATGAAGATAAATATTCAGATGGAAGGACGTAATGAGCCTTACGTGGTGGAAATCGTAAGTAGATAAACATTACTTATCCTTTCAGAAATTCAACCACACCTATTGCTAATTGAGGAGTATGCGTAGGTGTGGTTGTGTATTTATTATATATGAATTTACTATGCGAAAATAAATGTTACCACTACACTGCCAACCCATACCAGCTACTCCAAAATATGCTATTTTTTCTAACCCGTTGACAGAATTAAAACGTAAAAAAATGTATAGAAAGTTGTACGTATTATTAATATTTAGCAAATTAGAAGTGACCAAACTATTGATTTACAATCATCGTATGTACAGCCTATATACAATATTCGCAAAATTTCTTGACATATATAAGCCAGTATCCGGTAATTTAGTCAATGAATCAGGAAATGTACCAAGAAGAGGAGTTGTTTCCGGATTCTCAGACCTTGAAGTTGTAGCATTGAATATGGCCTCAGAAGCTATCGGTATTGATAGTGAGTCATTACTGTTTGCAAAATTGCAGGAGTGTAGAAATAGAATACCCAATCTTATATCCCGCAGGCAATACAATGACCGACGTAAAATCACTTCATCCTTGTGTAATAAACTGCGTGATAGAATGGCTGATGAGATAGATGGAGGTGAAGGCTGTTTCTGCATTGATTCAAAGCCTATAGAAGTATGCCGTCCGTCTCGTTCCAAACGTTGCAGCATGGGAAAGAAGGATTTTGAAAAGGCACCGTCAATCGGTTACTGCGCATCGCAAGGAATGTATTATTACGGATATAACCTGCATGTAGTCTGTGGGTTAAGTGGAGTCATCCACTCCTTTGACCTTACCAAGGTAAGCGTACATGATATTCATTACCTAAAGGATGTAAAGATTGACTACAGTAATTGCACATTAATTGGTGGCAGAGGATATATAAGCACACAGGTATAATTGGATTTGTTTGAGACAGCCCATATCAGGCTGGAAGTGCCATACAGAGCCAACCAGAAAGACCGGAAAGCGACATTTCCGACTTTCATAAAAGCCAGGAAAGGGATAGAGACACTATTTTCACAACTTTGTGACTAATTCATGATTACGAGAAATTACGCAAAAGGCACTGACAGATTGTTTACTCGGATTATCGGGAAGGTTAGCGTACTTACAATCTTGCAATATATTAACTATAAAAATGGCACACCCATTGGCAGAGTTAAATATACGCTAATTCAATTCCGCCAACGGGTTGTATTTATTATTTATTTAAGTTCTTCTCTTTAATACAAAATGATTATAAGAAACTCACATGCGAATCGTGCATAGAGTTAGTTTTAATTGTGAAATAAATACAGATAAGAATAATGCAATCATTAAAATAAAATTACTACTTCAACATAGAATACTTTTAGGCTACATTATATTGATAGCAGTCATTGGAAGTATGGCTGCTATCATGTTCCATGAGCGAAACAGAGTTGATAAGATTGAAGAGGATATGATTGAGATTCGTGAGGCAAATCAAACCATAAACGCGGCCCACCGGCATATTACAGTCCTTGCCACTTTGGGAGAATCTGCCATTACATGGGACGAGGAAGATTACAAAAGGTATCGGTTGCGACGGCAGAAAGTTGATAGCCTTTTATTGTCTCTACAGGGAAACTATAAAGAATTTACTCCGTCCGAACCTATTGACACGCTCCGTCTTTTATTGGTAAATAAAGAAAAACATCTGTTCAATACCATGCAGGCATTCCAACGGCAGGACAGTCTGTTGCAGGAACAAGAGCCTGCCATTGTTGAGCAGGCAAAAGGAGTCCGCTCTGTCACCCGTAAGAAGAAAGGCATTGCAGGATTCTTTGGAGCCAAGGAAACCATACAGGTTCCACTTCCTTCCAACCCGCTTCATTCCTTGAATGAACAGCTGATCTCGCGCCAGCAGCAGATAAATAATTATACGGACAGCCTGCGCATTCAAAACAGGGAGTTAAACCGTAAACTATATGCATTGATTCAATATTTGGACGAGCAGTCACAGAAGGCGTTTCTGAGCAAGGAGTCGCATGTTAAGGAATCATACGAACGCTCGGTAGTAATCGTGACCGGGTTGATTGTAAGTGCCATCATCCTTCTAATAATATCTTATTTGATTATCCAACGTGATATCCGGGAAAAGGAGAAAAACCGTAAGCGGTTGGAAGATACAATAAAGCAGAATATCTCATTGCTGGAAATGCGTAAAAATATTATCCTGACCATATCACATGATATTCGTGCCCCGTTGAACGTCATAGGTGGCAGCGCCGAGCTGGCAATGGATACCCGCGATAAGAAACGCAGGGACAACCATCTGAACAATATAAAAATAGTATGTCGACATATTACTCACCTGCTTAACAACCTGTTGGATGTATATCGCCTGAACGAGGCCAAGGAAACACGGAACGATGTCCCTTTCAACCTGGATGACTTGTTGGGGCGTACCGTTTCCGGTTTCTCCCATATAGTAAACAACAAAGGCATCCTGTTTGATCATCAATTCGATAATACCGGTGTAAAACTTCTCGGTGATATGGACCGCATCGCACAGATCGTAGACAACCTGTTGACTAATGCCGTCAAGTTTACAGAATCCGGCACAATCAGCTTCAATGCCCGTTATGGTGATGGACACTTATACTTAGAGGTAAAGGATACCGGAATAGGCATGAATGAAATCATGTTATCTCGTATATTTCGTCCGTTTGAACGGCTTGCGTCCGAAACGAATACCGACGGTTTTGGATTGGGGCTGCCGATAACGAAAGGACTCGTTGACTTGCTTGGCGGAACATGCTTATGCTATGCTCCGGCATAGCGTGGTGTTACGTGTTCTCCTTTAGGCTTACCAGAGCCTCTGTCTGAGTGCGTGGCAACCACGCTTTTTCTTTTTAGACAGCGGGCATGGCGAGAATACAGGCAGTAACGGCGATGACACTGGACGGCTTTCTGCCGGACAACGACAATGTGTCAATGCAATGGGTGATAAACCATAAAAACGGTTTTCCCCGTTGGCGGGAACGCTGTTCCGCCTTTATATTGCCCCATTCCATTCTGGACCTGCTTTGTGAGAAAGACCGCAGGGACGATTCCTTCACCTACCTTGCCGAAATCCGTGACCTTGAATCATTGGAACTGCTCCGGGGACTCTTTCATTATAATCTTGTCGATGAACTGATTGTTTACCTGCTGCCGTATTCCATCGGTCAAGGAATTTCCATACTGGACATTTACCCTGCCCGGCAATGGCAGTTGCATAAAACAGCCTCTTTTTCCAACGGCATCTGTCGTTTAATCTATCGCAAACCTCGCAAGAAGTAACTCGCATTTTGCGAAAAAGCCTTGCATCTTGCAAGATTTTATTTAACTCCGATTTTACCTTGACGTTTTTTATTCCGTTGTATCTCAATGGAATACCTATGCCGTTCCGTGAAATCCGGTGACATTGGTACGCCGTTGGCCTATATCATTATATAACCTGTTGCGCGACAAGGTGTAACCAATCAATTATTTACACTAAAAAAACAGATTATAATATGATACAGATAGACCGTGAAACTTTCCAGGTGATGCTTCATCAGATTATGGAGAGGTTCGACAGGATAGACCGTACACTGGAACGGATGAACAAGCTGAAGGAGTGTCTGGAAGGCGACACGCTTTTGGACAACTACGACCTTTGCCAGCTGCTCGGCGTCACCAAACGCACGCTGGCGCGTTATCGCCAGAAAAGATACGTAACCTATTATATGATTGACGGGAGAACCTATTACAAGGCCTCCGAGGTGGAAGCCTTCCTCAATCAGAAGGGGAAAGTGTTGCCTGCAAAACTGAAAAAGCGGATGGATGTGCAACTCAAAAACGATTGATTATGGAAATAGTATGTATAGACAAACAGACGTTTGACGAACTGCGGGCACGTTTCTGTAAGTTGGAGGAAAAGATGGCAGGAGTATGCCGGCCGATGGAAGACTCCGGTTTGAAAAACTGGATCGACAACCAGGAGGTATGCGGGATATTGCGCATATCGAAAAAGACTCTTCAGGTGTACCGTGACAAGGGAATCCTGCCGTTCTCGCGTATCAAGCACAAGATTTTCTTCAAGCCGGACGACGTGAAAAAATTGTTGGAATCGAATTATCACCCCTTAAAAAGAAAATCATGAGCTATCATTTCTTAGAGCGGAAAGACCCGCGTGTGGATGTCCTGTTTCAGGGACTTGAAAATATGGAACGGTTAATCGCAGCAATGGAGGATGCTCCAAAATCCGTATTTCATGGCGAACGCTTCCTCACGGATGAGGAGCTCTCCAAAATACTGAGGGGCTGCAGGCGGACATTGCAGGAATACCGCACTCTCGGCGTGATCCCTTATTACCTTGTACAAGGCAAGGCTCTCTACAAGGAGTCTGATATCCAAAAAATATTGGAAGATGCCTATAAACGGTGCAGGGAAGATATGAGGTGGGTATAATAAAATGTGATAAAGCGGAGAAACGGCTTGTCGATGGAATATGCGTTTCTCCGTTTTCTTATTTTCATGTAGTGCGTGCTATCCTTTTCCTGTTCTTTCCGACAGTGAAGTCTTCTTCACAAAGTTTGGCTGTTGCGTTGAACCCGTTTGCCTTCAAAACTTTCATATCCTCATCTACTTTCTTGTCCGTCACCTGCGCGTAAAGCTGTGTGGTGGAAATCGACATGTGTCCCATCATACGGCTGACCGTTTCTATCGGAACGCCGAGCGATAGCGTGACATGGGTCCCGAAATTATGCCGGGCAAGGTGGAAGGTCAAATCGAAACCGTACACCTTATCCAGTTCGCGTGTCAGCATGATAAAATATCCCCGGGCATAAAGATTGAACACCTTGTCCCCCTGCCGTTGGCTACGGTATTTCTCAATAATCCGCAAAGGTATATCCAACAGGCGGACAGAAGAAGGCGTATCTGTCTTTTGCCGGCATATATGAATCCACCACGAACCGTCATCGTCTCGTGTGATATCACTCGTAGTCAACCTTTTCAGGTCCGCGTAAGCCAGCCCCGTGAAAGTGGAGAAAATGAACATGTCCCTCACGAATTGCAGTTGCGGTTTCTCCACGGGAGTTTCCATAAGTTTTTTGAGGTCTTCCAGCTTCATGTGGCGGCTCTTCCGTCTTGGTAACGCGGGGTGGAGGCGACAGTACGGGTCACGGCGAAGCGTCCCTTGGCTGACAGCACGTCTGGTCATCTTTTTCAGCCGGTACAGATGTTCATGGACAGTTTTGGGCTTCATGCCGCAATCCTTGCAAAGGAAAAGTTCAAAGTCATCGTAAAAAGGCTTGTCAAGACTGCGCAAGGTGACATCTTCCACACCTTTTTTATCCTTTACAAAAGCGGCCAGATGCTTGTACGACCTCAGGTAAGAGGCGTGGGTCTCCTTGATCCGATCCGTCCCGATCCGTTTCTTGAACTCCTCGTTATGCTCCCTGAACAGCGCCAGCAGGGTGAGCGGTTTCTGGCCGATGCCCATTACGGCATTCTTTACCAGCTCCGCCGTGATAAATCCCAAACTCTTTTTTAATTTGTCGTAATGCCCGGTGATTTCTTTTGTCAATTCCTTTATGGCACGATTGACGATAACGGCATTCTCGCTGCGTCCGCCGGCGCATCCCTTTTCCGGATTCCAGATGGAAGGATTGACGGACACTTTCGTGCTTATTTGCTCACATTCGGCATCGATACTCACTTTGCATAACAACTGGCAAGTCCCGTCCTTACGTATTTTGGTGCGGTTGATATAAAACAGTATCGCGAACGTGCTGCGATGCCTGATGTTGCTTTCTGTATTTTCTGTTTTCTTTTTCATATCATTGATTTTAAATTATTTATTAAATGACTACGGAGAAGCGTTCAGCGATTTTCTCGTCCAGTATCCGTGTGTCGGCATTTATCTTGTCGTCAGTAACTTTGGCGTAAATCCGGGTCGTCTCAATCTGGCTGTGTCCCAGCATCTTGCTGACCGTTTCAAGAGGTACTCCATGCCCGAGCGTGATTTCCGTCGCGTAAGTGTGCCTCCCGGCATGGAATACCAGCGGACAGTCTATTTGGCAAAGTCGGGCGATGTCTTTCAGATAGAGATTCATCATGCTGTTGCAATACATCGGAAACAGCCTGCCGTCCGGTGCCGTGTCCCTGTATTTCTCTATGATGCGCAATGGCAAATCCAGCAGGGGAATTTCAAACTCAATCCCGGTCTTCTTGCGAGAACTTCTGATCCACCATGTACCGTCATCTGCAAGTAACAGATGTTCTTTCGAGAGATTTTTCATGTCACTGTACGGGATGCCGGTATAGCAGGAAAAAAGGAACATATCCCGTGTGAGATAGAGATGGGGCTTATGGAGGGGCGTGGTCATGATCCGTTGCAGCTCTTCGGCTGTGAGATACCTCTTTTTCTGTTTCGGACGCACGGGTTCATAGCCGGCAAACGGGTAAACGGTGATGATACCGTCCGCGATGGCCTCACCGACGATGATTTTCAGTTGCACGGTCAGGTTGATGATTGTCCCCGGCGCGAGGTGGCAATCCGTCCGCAGATGCAAGTCATAATCGTCTATGAAAGAACGGTTCAATGCCGAAAACGGGATGTCCGACAAGTTGTACTTTTCCAGCAGGAACCTCTCCACATGTTTGTAAGCGTTGCGATAGCTTCTCAAACTGCTTTCGGTCCGGTTTACGCCCACCCGTTTTGCAAAGTTTTCGATAAACGTGCGGAAATAGCCCAGCAGTGTCGCCTGTTCTCCCGCCATGCCCAGCAGCAGACTTTTGACATCCCCGGCTGTCACACCGTCCCGGACAGCCGACAGTTCCGCATAGACACTCAACGCCATTGCGCGTATCTCGTCCAGGCGGTTGTTGATTTCCTTCGCCTTCACGCTTTTGCCCGAAGCACGTCCCGAGTTCCACATCGACTGCGGCACACGGAGCTTCACGCTGAAAGCCGCCTCGGAATACTTGCCGACATTCAACCTTGCCATTACGGGACACATCCCGTCGGCATCCGCCTCGCTCTTTTTGAGGTAGAACGACACCTTTACATTCACTTGATTCATAACCCTTTAATTCGTTTACAAAATTACCGGATATCGGGCAAATGAACAGCATGACGAATATGGCGGAATATGGAAAGAAGCCCCATACAGCACTTGCAGAACGTATATTTTTCCCGTTGACGAAAAAAATGTTACCTTTGCAAAGGCAAAATATGAGTGGAACAGCGTTCTTTACGATGATGACAGGGATAATAAACAAGGAGAGAAAAAGGTCTTTTTCTGCACCTTTTGCAACTTCAAATCGGCAACGGATAAGTAGCAATTTATTCTCTTAACTCCTTCCGAACAGGTCAAAACCCCTCAGTGGACGAATATAGAGCAAACCTGCTTATCTCCCTTTATTTCCAACAGTTTGCATTATTCCAGCGAAATCCATCCGTATGTGAGCGAGTTTCATTATCTTTGTACCAAAGTTTTTAGTTTATGATAACCATTGAGCAACTGAAAGATGTAAAAACGCGTACTGAGGCGCTTTACCGCTATCTGGATATTGAAAACAAGAAAATCCAGGTGGAGGAAGAGCAACTCCGCACACAGGCACCGGGATTTTGGGACGATGCCAAGGCTGCGGAAGAGCAGATGAAAAAAGTAAAGGGATTGCAGAAGTGGATTGACGGTTATAAGGAGGTCAAGACGCTTTGCGATGAATTGGAACTTGCTTTTGATTTCTACAAGGAAGAGATGGTTACCGAAGAAGAGGTGGACGGATTGTACGGCCGTACGGTGGATGCCCTTGAAGACCTTGAGTTGCGCAATATGTTGCGGCAGGAGGAAGACCCGATGGATGCGGTGCTGAAAATTAATTCCGGTGCCGGAGGTACGGAAAGTCAGGATTGGGCGTCGATGCTGATGCGCATGTATATGCGTTGGGCTGAATCCCATGGTTATAAATGCACCGTCAGCAATTATCAGGACGGCGATGAGGCCGGTATCAAGACGGTGACCATGCAAATCGAGGGCGAGTTTGCCTACGGCTACCTGAAATCGGAGAATGGCGTGCATCGTTTGGTGCGTGTGTCGCCTTACAATGCGCAGGGCAAGCGTATGACTTCGTTTGCATCGGTGTTCGTGACGCCTTTGGTGGACGATTCCATCGAAGTGTATGTGGATCCGTCCCGTGTGTCATGGGACTTGTTCCGTTCCGGAGGTGCCGGCGGACAGAACGTCAACAAGGTGGAGACCGGCGTGCGCTTGCGCTACCAATATAAAGATCCCGATACGGGCGAGGAAGAAGAAATCCTCATCGAAAACACGGAAAGCCGCAAGCAGTTGGAGAACCGCGAGAATGCCATGCGCCTTTTGAAGTCGCAACTCTACGACCGTGCCTTGCAGAAACGTAAGGCCAAACAGGCTGAAATCGAGGCCGGAAAGAAGAAAATCGAGTGGGGGAGCCAAATACGCAGTTACGTGTTCGACGACCGCCGTGTGAAAGACCACCGTACGAATTACCAGACATCGGACGTGAACGGAGTGATGGATGGGAAATTGGATGGCTTCATCAAGTCTTATCTGATGGAGTTTGCCGGAGGGGAATGAGTTTTACCTTTAAAACGATACGACTATGAGTGTGAAAAAACAAATGAGACGTGCCGCTCGTGCCGCCCGTGAAGAGAAGAAGCAGAAACGCGCAATGGGAGCTTTGATCGGTGCCTTGGCGGTACTGATTGTCTTGGGTATCATTGCTTTTGCCATCATGGGGAATGAGTTTTGAAATAGAACGTAAGTTTCTGGTTACGGGCGACTTCAAGTCGCAGGCATACAGTAGCAGTCGTATCCGGCAGGGTTATATTTCTACGGTGGGGAAGGCTACGGTACGTGTCCGTATTCGCGACGACAAGGGGTATCTCACGATAAAAGGCCGTTCGAATGAAGCGGGTATCTCGCGTTATGAATTCGAGACGGAAGTACCCTTGCAGGACGCGGAAGACCTGATGAGGTTGTGCGAACCGGGGGTAATAGACAAGACGCGTTATCTTGTGCGGTCGGGGCGGCATGTGTTCGAGGTCGATGAGTTCTATGGCGACAACGAAGGGCTGATTATGGCCGAGGTGGAACTTTCCGACGAACAGGAAGCTTTTGAAAAGCCCGATTTCATCGGACGGGAAGTAACAGGTGACCGTCGTTACTACAATTCCCACCTTCGTACCTATCCGTATAAACTTTGGCGGGAAGAATAGGGGCACAGAAGAAAGGATGTCGATATAATCCAAATCTTGGGCGGATTAATACCATTTCGTCGGATTTGGATTTAGTAATTTTGCGTTTGTATAAAACAAACGAATATGTGGAAGCTTTTTAAACGTGAGGTGCATCATGCCTGCAAGGCAGTCGTTGGTTGTGGTTTGTTGTGCGGCATGGTGGGGGTAAGTTCTGCTTTAGCCCAGGAAGTATGGCAGGATTCTTTGCGGTCGTCCCGGGGAGTGAGTTTGACCATGCCCTATTCGGATATGGCTTTGTCGGCACGGTTTATCGGTCCGGCCGTGTCGGATAAAGATTGGTATATCTGGTGCTTCTCGCCGATTTGGGGAAAGGACGGAAAAGTGCATGCCTTCTGTAGCCGGTGGCCTGCCGCAGAGGGAATGGAAGGATGGACGGGCGCAAATGCGGAAATCGCACATTACGTGGCCGACAGGCCGGAAGGGCCGTTCCGTTATGTGGCTACGGTCATGAAGACTTCCATGTTTCCCGATCCGGCTACCATGTCTGCGCCGCACAATCCCCGGTTGGAATATGTGGACGGGAAATACGTTTTACTTTACATCTGCCAGAATCCTTCGAAAGAAGGGACGAAGCAACGTGTGGGGATGATGGTGGCCGATAACTTGGAGGGGCCGTGGCGTTTCGCCGGTGACCGTGGAGGTATCATGGTGGAAGCTTCGGACGACCCCGGGCATTGGACGTATCAGGCAGCCATCGGGGCTGACAACCCTGCTTTTCTGAAGATAGAAGGTAAGTACTACATTTATTATAAATGCGGTACGCCGGAACATATGAAAGCCAAGTACGGGTATGCCGTGTCGGACAAGTTGGAGGGGCCGTACGAGATGTGCGACGCGCCCATTACGGACAATGTGTCTTATTTGGAGGATGCTCAGGCGTTCAGTGTGGACGGAAAGTATTATCTGCTGACGACCGATAATCTGGGAGGAAACTCCGGAGGCTGGGGCTATCTCATCCTTTGGGAATCTGAAGACGGGAAAAGCTTCCGGCGGGCTGATGCCCAAATAGCTATGGGGACGGTTTTCGACTATTGGAAAACCCCGGCCGACCGTGAAGAACTGATGAAGACACCCGGCCTTTTCGTCCGTTGTGCGTCGGGAAAGCTGGAGCGTCCTGCCGTATTGATGAAGAAAGGCAAACCCGCATATTTATACGGGGTGGCAGACGTGAATGTGAATGGAGGAAAAGTGTCCGAACCTTACGTGTTCAGCGTGAAATGGAAAGTGTCCAAGTGCAAATCCGGGCGTTGAACCTTTGGGTACGGGTTATATGGTTACGGCCATCGGTTTCTTTTTACCGATGGCCTTTTTTCCGGAGTGGGCGGGTGACGAAACATCCGAGGACAATACCGGACAATGCACCTATGGCATTGGCGGCCAAGTCGAGCCAATCACCGGTCCGGTTGGTGGTGCAATAGGCTTGTGCCAATTCGATGAGGCCACTCATGGCTACCGGGCCTATGTAAAGGGCAAGGGCACGTGGCATGGAGGTGAAAGTCTTCCGAGCACGCCAGTCCTCCGTCCACAAGATGAACGCTAAGGAACCGTACATCAGTAGGTGTGCCCACTTGTCGATAAAGCGTACGTTGGCTAATTCTATCTTGGGTGGAGTGAATAGCGAGAGATACCAAATTACGAGAATAAGGATAACGGTTATCGGATGGCTTTTTATCCATTTTGTCAGTTCGTGCGTCATATAAATAACAATTTATCTGCAAAAATAATTCTTTTTTCGTACTTTTGTCGGCATTACGGGTCTAATATTTAAGAAAGGGCTTATGTCGGCGAATGAAAGAGTGAATTTTGGAAGTAAGATCGGGATTATATTGGCTTCGGCCGGGTCGGCTGTCGGATTGGGAAACATTTGGCGTTTTCCTTGCGAAGTGGGCGAGAACGGTGGGGCTGCTTTTATTTTGGTTTATATCCTGTGTGTGATGTTTCTGGGCATACCGGTGATGGTTTCCGAGTTTCTTATCGGTCGCCGTTCGCGGGCCAATACGGGAGGAGCATACGAAGTGTTGGCACCGGGCACACATTGGAAATGGGTCGGTATGATGGGAGTAACGGCTGCTTTTCTTATCTTGGGATATTATGGCGTAGTGGCCGGGTGGACGTTGGAGTATATGGTCGCTTCGTCTACGGGGAGCCTTTCGGAGAGTAAGGACTATACGCTTTTCTTCAATGATTTTGTTGGTAGTCCTTGGAAACCTGTACTCTATATGGCGGCTTTCATCCTGCTTACGCATGTCGTTATCGTTCGGGGTGTGAAAGACGGTATAGAGAAGTTCTCCAAAGTTATGATGCCATTGCTGCTGCTGATTATTTGTGTCTTGGTGGTTTGTTCCTTCTCCATGCCCGGTTCGTCCGAGGGGTTGGCTTTCCTGTTGCGTCCCGATTTCAGTAAGGTAGACGGTAAGGTGGTGCTCGATGCCATGGGGCAGGCTTTCTTTTCCATGAGTGTCGGCATGGGATGTCTTTGTACGTATGCTTCCTATTTTACGCGTGATGCCAATCTGGTAAAGACAGCCGGAAGCGTGGCGTTGATAGACACGTTCGTGGCCGTGCTGGCCGGTTTCATCATTTTTCCGGCAGTCTATTCCGTTCCGGGGCTGTCGCCCGATGCCGGTCCGGGATTGGTGTTTGTCACTTTGCCCAATGTGTTCCAGTTGGCTTTCAAGAGTGTACCGTGGGTGGGCTATATCTTCTCGCTCATGTTTTACGTATTGCTGGTGTTGGCAGCGCTGACTTCCACCATTTCTTTGCATGAAGTGGCTACGGCCTATCTGCACGAGCGTTTTAAACTTTCCCGTAAGAAAGCTGCCACTGTGGTGACCTTGGTTTGTATGACTTTGGGGGTATTTTGCGCTTTGTCTTTCGGGCTGTTGAACGGAATCCGTATTGGAGGAATGACTATTTTTGATCTTTTCGATTTTGTCACAGCCAAGTTGATGCTGCCTTTGGGCGGGATGTTTATTTCTATTTTTACAGGTTGGTATCTTGACCGCAGGATCGTGCGAGAGGAAGTGACGGATTGGGGGAAACTCCGGATACCGTTTTTCGGTTTCTATATCTTTCTGTTGAAATTTGTGGCTCCGGTGGCCATTGCTTCCATTTTTGTAAACGAACTATTCAAATGACCGGAAAATGAGGCGGACGTGGCGTAATCTCTTCTATTTTTCGAAAGCGGACAGAAGGGCGGTCTTACTGTTGGCGGGCGTATTGATGGGGATTGTGTTATCCACTTCTTTTTTCTTGTGGTTCGACCGTCGGACACCGGCGAAAGAAGACTGCGGAGACTCGTTGGTTTATGAACGCTTTTTTGCCGGATTGAAACCGGATACCGTGGTAGTCGTACGTAGCGGGCAAACCTACGGACAACCCGTTAAGGCGAAACCGGCTACATTCTTTTTCGACCCCAATACGGCTGATTCCACCGCTTTGCTCCGTTTGGGCTTGTCGCCATGGCAAGTGCGCAATATTTATAAATACCGGGCACGTGGCGGACGTTACCACCGTCCGGAAGATTTTTCCAAACTTTACGGACTGACAAAAGGAGACTACGAAAGGCTGTTGCCTTATATCCGTATCGCTGATAAGTATAAGTTGATGTCGGACTTGTATCCTCACGGTCTGCCGGGAACAGACACCGTGGAACTCCCTCCCCGGCAAGAGAAATTCCCGGAAGGCATACGGGTGGAACTGAACACGGCCGATACGGCTACATTGAAGAAGATTCCCGGTATCGGCTCTTATTATGCGAGGAGGATTGTGGACTACCGCAACCGTTTGGGCGGCTTTGTGTCTGTGGCTCAACTGAAGGAGATGGGGGAGTTGCCTGAAAACATCGGGAGATGGTTTACGGTATCCCCGGCCGTACATCGTCCGTTGCTGGTCAATCGGATGTCGGTAGAGGTCTTGCGCCGTCATCCCTATTTGAATTTCTATCAGAGCCGGGTGATAGTGGAGCATCGCCGTAAATACGGGCCGATAAAAAAGCTGCAAGCGTTGTCGTTGTACGAGGAGTTTACCCCTTCCGACCTGGAACGCCTGCAGCCTTATGTGAGTTTTGAGGAATGATTCGTCCGCTATGATTTTTCTTTCATGAGTCGTATGGCCTCTACGGGGTGGTCGGTCGTGACAAAATCTACTCCCAGGTCGCGCATTCTTTTCAGGTCTTCTTCTTTGTTCGTCGTCCAGGCATTTACTTTCAGACCGCAGCGATGCGCTTCTTCTACCCATTCGGGATGTTGGTCGAACACCTTGAAATTATAGTCTATGCCAGTGAAACCTTTGGCTTTGGCTTCCTGGGGCGAGAGGTCTCCGTTGATGTAGAATATCTCGGAGGCTCCGCCGGTGGCTTTGACTAACTGTTCGCATACGTTCAGACTGAAAGAGATGTATTCCGTTTGTTTTTCCATTCCCATGTCTTTTACCATTTTTACGATGGTTTTCACGGCTTGGTCTTCATGTTCTTTGTTTTTGTTCTTCTTGATTTCAAGAATAAGCTGCAGGTCTTTCAGTTTGCGTCCTTCCTCTAAATAAGCTTGCAAAGTAGGCAACGTCTCCCCGTTTTTGAGTTTGCTGTCTTTGATTTGCTCGTAAGTAGCCCGGGATATGGCTGTCGAACCGATGGTATTGTCATGATTGACAACTACAATGCCGTCGGCAGTCATTTGTACGTCGAATTCTGCCCCGTAGACTTTCGCTTCGGCCGCTTTTCTTAAAGAGGCCAATGAGTTTTGTGCCGAACCTTCGGCTTTCCAATAACCTCGATGGGCGATGACTTGTGTCTGTGCCTGGATGCTTAGTGCGGCGAGGCAAAGACAAGCTGCAGCAATGGTTTTTTGATAGATGTTCATTTTTATCAGGCTTATAGTTCGATTTGTTGTGTGTAGCTTTCATGAAAACGGTTAGTCGCTTTGACCGTGACGGTTCGGGCCGACGTAGAAGGTTGGGCACGGAAAAGATGGCGGGTGTGGTAGCCTTCGGCTTTTCCGTTTTTCATTGTGATGAAGTCCTGATCTTCATCTTCGAATGGCTGCATCGGGCCTTTCGGTTTTCCGTCTTCGAACCATTCTACTTTCCAATCCGGATCCCAGTCCCAGATGTTGGCCACGACTTGTTTCGGTTGGCTTTTGAATTCTCCAGGTTTGTAGATGCGGAATTGATAGTCTGAGGGTTTCCCAGTAGCTTTGTAGTGCCATTTCACGTTTTTGTCGTTTACCTCTACTATAAGGTATCCGTTGGGAGCCCCGCAACGGTTCACGTGTCCGGCCCACCACGCTCCGCAGGCGGCTCCTATGTTGTGCTCGTAGATGTTAGCCGCAGGTTGCGCGTTTTCGTAGAAATGAGTATGGCCGGCAAATATATGTACCTGGTAATCTTTGAGAATGTCCAACAGCTCCGATGTATTACTTGTGTTTCCACTGCCCTCTGCCGTTGTATTGGAAGTAGGTGCATGCAGGTTGAGGAACACGAGACTGCCTTTGGGCACATAGCTCAAATCCTTTTTCAACCATGCCAGTTGGGCCGGAGTAAAAGCTTCTTTGTATTTCTTTCCGCCTTGGTAGTCTATGTCTTTCATGGTTACGACATGTACCTGGCCGATGTTGAAAGAGTAATCGGTCGGACCGAATGCTTTGTGGTAATCGGCTTCTCCATAACCCGATTCCGGAACTTCCGTGCGTTCCATATCGGCATACTTAAGGTTGAAATCGTGATTTCCGATGACTTGGAACATTGTCAGCCCCAAGTGGGAAACGCTTTCTTTGTATGGTTCCATCAGGTTCATGGCATCCCAGACCAAATCTCCCACGGCCATGCCTACCACTTCTTTCCCTTTGAAAGAATCCACTGTGCGTTTCAGGTCGGGAACGGTTTCTTGCCGGAAACGGTCGAGATGAGCGTCGGTTTTCACTTGAGGGTCGGAAATGGCAATGTATACAAACCCGCGGGTAGGGGTTTCCCGTGGTTCAAGCATGAAATTACAGATGTTTTCTTGTGAATCGGCTTTTTGGAATTGGTAGAACTTGTCAGCAATTCCGTCGGTTTCCGGTAACTTGTAGGCGGATGGGGTTGAGATGTAAACCAACGGTTGGCGTTCTGCATCGCTTTCCATACGGTAATGTCCCATGGCATCGGTCGTAGTGAAATTACGTCCGTCCGTCACGACTACTTGAGCTACAGGTTTTCCTTGGGTGTCGGTGATACGGCCTTTGACGATTCCCGGGGCTGCCGAGGTCTGGGCAGCCATCAGTCCACATAAAACAAACGGAAATAGGATATGTTTATAGTTACGTTTCATGGCTTTTTAATGTTTTCTGAGTTTTACTTTATCGAACAGGGCGATGATGGCTTCCGGTCGGTCGGCCGAGCGCAAAGCTTGCTCTAAGGTTTGGGTGTCTGGTTCGAAGCAGATTACGTTGGCGCAGTCCAGGATATGAGCCATGCTGGTGATGGCGGTATCACGGCTGACCTGATGTTTGTTGACGGCTTTCTTATAATATTTATTCACCTTGTTGACGGCTTTATATACCGCCGGTTTGACTATTTCTACCGAAGTGTCGGAGAAACCGACGGACATGTCGTATTCGTGAGTATAGTTATGGACGAAAGTGTCCCACTTTTTAGCGATGCCCTCTCCGAGGAAGTGGTCGGATTCGAAAACTACTTTTGCTACGGGAATGTCGCCATATACATCGAATACAAACTCCGTGCCTAACGCTTCTTTACTCTCGGTGTTTCTTTTTTCCGGATGGGACGTGGAGACGGTTGTTTCCGTATGGTTCTCCGGACAGGCTTCTACGGGGACTGTTCCTGCGCAGCAGCAAACAGCCATTGCTACAATAATTCTTTTCATATTTTTCTATGTTTTGCTTTACTTCTGCCAAATCAATTTGATGGAAAACTCATCGCCGCCCATGTTTTTCTTGGCTTCCTGATAGTTTGCCATATTGGTACGTTGCACGGCGGCCGGATATTTAAACCTTCGAGGCATTTGGTTGTGGCTGATTTGTATGCCTTCTCCTACGGGAAGAACCGGATACCCCGTACGGTTGTATTCGAACCATTGTTGATAGTCGCAGAAATACAAAGCCACGAACTTTTGATTCATGATACGCTCCAAGGAACCGTCGTATCGGGCTTGAGGATTATCGAAATAATCGGCGGGGAGTGTGGCGTTCCACTGTTCCACAGAAGCCTGTACGCCTTTCTTGTAGGCGGTTTCAGCTTCTGTGGCGCCGCCGGGGAGGATTCCTTTTTGGAACAATTCTGCCTTGATGAATTCCACTTCTGCGTACGACATCAAGGTAAGCTCCATAGGAGCCTTTGCCATGCTTTGGTTGGGGAGGGAAGCTGTTATGGCCGGTAGAGTCAGATAACCACTGGGAAGTCCCACGTAGGCTTTGGTACCGTCTTCCTGTTCCACTTGGGTGGCAAATACCGGCAGGCGCGGGTCATTCCAAGAGTTGAGCAGGTCGATGAAGAATTCAGATAAGTTGACGTATGAAGTGAAATCTTGAGGGCGTGCCATGGGTGCCTCTTCAGGGAATACCCCCGAGATGCCCAACATGGCAGCATCGTCATTAGATTCGAATACGGGATACGTAGCCGGATTATTGTACATTTCTTGTAATTCGGCTTGTGCGTTAAAACCTTCTGCATCCAAGAGCCGGGTCAAGGTACGCATGCGGAGCGAATTACAGAATTTCTGCCATTTCTTGATGCCTTCTCCGTCGGTAGTGCTGTAAAGCATGTCTCCGGAAGTGTTGTACACGAGTCCGCTTTCTGTGTCGAACAAACTGTTGGCCGTTTTCAGATTGTCGAGGATTTGCCGGTAGGCTTGTTCTTGCCGGTCGAACCGGGGAGCAAGAATACCTTGGTCGGCCGAACAGGCTTCCGACATGGGAATGTCACCGAAAGCATCGGCCAATATGCCGTACATCCAGCTTTGCAAGGTGAGGGATACAGCCTCGTAGTTCGGTTCTGGGGAAGCCAGTTGGGCATTGAGCCGTTGGATTTCTTTGGCATTGTTGATCCATTTGTAGTAGGTGTTCCATGTTCCGTCGCCCCGGGAGTCTGTCATGTTCCACCATCCGACCCCGCTTGTGCCGTTATTGCTTACGAGGCATTGCATCAAAGGAAATGTGTAGTCGTAATAGCGGTTCCAGTTATAAGTGCCCATGTCGTAAAGAATCGGGTCGAGCAGAGTGCCGGGATTCACCTTTTCCATACGTGTGGGGTCTGTATTCAGTTCATCGAAGTCGGTACATGACGAGCAGGCAAAGCCGCTTAATACCATTCCGAGTGTGATATTTCTTAAAAGATTCGTTCTTTTCATTGTTTTTGTTCTTTAGAAAGTAAGATTGAGGTTGAAGCCGAAAGTTCTTGTAGTAGGCAGCGAGCCTGTTTCTATACCGGATACCATGGAACTGCCATCCAAGGCTACGGATTCCGGGTCGAAGAGAGGATAGTCAGTGAAACACCACAGATTGCGTCCGTATACGGCTATCGAGGCTTTTGAGAATGGAGATTTTTCCAAGACTTTCTTAGGGAGTTCGTATTCCAATCGGATTTCTCTGATTTTCAAGAAAGAGGCATCGAACGAGTTGGTTTCTACATTGGCTCTCCGATAATACTCCTTATAAAAACTTTCGATAGTTACCACTTTCGTGTTGGGCGAGAACGTTCCGTCGTCATTCCGTACCACGCCCGGTGCTATCATGTACATTCCGCTTTGGGGCGTGTAGCCGGCGGCTGCAATGCGCGGGTCGTTGGCATCCATATAATACTCCGTGCCCGGAAGGCGTCCGTTCAGGGATTGTGTGAGTTTGCCTTGTTCCATCATTTTGTGGAATGACATGCTGTAGATTGTACCGCCTACTTGTCCGTCAAGCAGGATTCCTAATTTAAAGCCTTTATAAGAGAACTCATTATACCATCCGGCTTTCCAGTCGGCATAGGCTGTACCTACATATTCGATTTCGTCGGCTTGTTCGGGTAAGCCGTTGTCTCCGATAATCACGTTGCCCTCGGGGTCGCGTACCAGTTTGTAGCCCCATAAATCTCCTGTGGTACCTCCTACACGTCCGATGATGGATGCGGTTCCCACAGTGCTGATGACCTGGTTTTCGTCTGCTCCTTCAGCCAGTGAAAGTATTTTATTGTCATTCTTCGACCATGTGAGCGTCGTGTTCCATCGGAAGTCGCGTGTCAGGACCGGCGTGGCCGTGATTTCCAATTCATATCCCCTGTTACGGACGCAGCCGGAATTGATTGTGCCGCGGCTGTATCCTGTGGTCGGGTCGAGAGGAGCATCCAAAATTTGGTTTTTAGTGCGATTATAGTAAAACGAGAAGTCTACACCTATTCGATTGTCGAACATACGGAAGTCGAAGCCGGCCTCGTAGTTCGTCGAGATTTCAGGTTTAAAGTCTTGATTGTATAAAGTGGAAGCCACTTCGGCCGCCCCCGGAAAATTGCTGTTGTCGTAGTAAGCGGAGGTCTTATAAGGGTCGGTGTCGTTACCGACTTGGGCAAAAGAAGCCCTGAGCTTAAAGAAACTGACGGGGTCGGGCAGGGCGAATAATTCATTCATGACGGCACTGGCGCTGACCGAAGGATAGAAGAAAGAACGGTGGTTACGGGGAAGGGTAGACGACCAGTCGTTGCGTCCTGTCACATCGAGGAACAGTTTGGACTGCCAGGATAGGTTGGCGGTGAAATAAAGGCTGTTCAAAGCTTTCCGTCGGATGGTATTCACGACGTTCGGGTTAGAGATTCCGTTAGACAGCTTGTACACACCGGGGGTAATAAGTCCGTTGACGGAAGCCGACAGTAAGTCATAACGTTGTTGCATCATGTTGCCTCCTACGGAAGCATTGAGGTGGAATCCTCCGTCGTATGAATCATGATAGGTCAACAAGGCGTCGCTATTCAATTCGTAGTCGAAAACGTTTTCTTTTTTAAAGAACCCGTTGCGGAATACCACGTCGCTGATGGGGCGATGCTGTTCGCGTTGGTCGGCCGAGAGTTGTATGCCGGAACGTATCATGAAGTCGAACTTGCTGCTTAGCTTCAGGTTGGCCGATACGGTAGAGACGACGTTATGCTTTTCCGAAGGGTTCTCTGCTTCATACAGCGTGACAAAGGGATTACCGATGTAGCTGCTGTAAGGCTGCAACTGTTCAAGTCCTTCCTGCCCTTTTTTCCACATGGGGCGCAACCAGTCCAGGTTCACGTTCGGATTCTGGAAGATGAGGAAGTAGGCAATGGAATTACTGTTGTATCCCAATGCGGGAGTGTTGTTGATTTTACGATAAGTATAGCTCGTTTTGAAGTTGACACGTAAAGCACGTGAGATTTGTTGGGCTGCCGATACCATGGCCGATACGCGTTGAAAGCCGGTATTGGGCAATATCCATTCGTTTTTGGTATGTGTGATAGAGGCTCTCAGGTTGCCCCGGTCTGATTTTCCGGTCAACGCTACGGAGTTGGTCAGTGTATAACCTGTTTGAAACAGGTCTTTCCGGTTGTCTTTGTAAGCCACCCAAGGAGTCGCAGCATCGGCACGGCCTTGGTTCTCCGGAGAGTATTGATAGAACATCTGTCCTTCGAAACGCGGACCGAATGCGCTGCTGGTTCCACCGGTACTGGGGGTCCCGTCCGGACCGGCACCGTATGAATAGTAATGTTGTCCGGCGTATGCCGTACCTTCCGCACCGATGTTTTTGGCTTGTCCTTGTCCGAATTCATATTGATAGTCGGGCCAGCGCATGACGTTATCCATACTGACGTGGGCACTATAAGAAACGCCAAGCCCCTTTTTGGCATTGGCTCCCGATTTGGTGGTTACCATGATGACGCCGTTTGCTGCGCGTGAACCGTACAAGGCTGTGGCACTGGCTCCTTTCAATACCTGGATACTTTCGATGTCTTCCGGATTCAAGTCTGAGAAACCATTGCCGTAGTCTACCGAGAGTTCGGCTGCATCGCCGGCTCCGTAGGCCATTCCCGGGTTGGTCATCGGGCTGCTCAGGGGAACACCGTCTACGACTACCAAAGCATTATTGCCATTCGCATTCAGTGAAACATCTCCTCGCACGGATATCCGGCTAGTACTTAGAGGTCCTCCGGAAGAGATGATGCTCAATCCGGCCACTTTTCCTGTCAGAGCCGACGACCAGTTAGCCGGCATTGTACCGGTGATTTGGCTGCCTTCCACTTTCGTCGTGGCGTATCCCAAACCTTTCTCGTCGCGTTTGATTCCCAATGCGGTTACCACTACCTCATTGATTTCTTCCGCGTCTTCCTCCAAAAGAACTTGGAGGACTTTATTGGAATATTCGATTTCTTGCGTCTTGAAACCTACATATTTCACCTCCAGGCGGTCCTTGGCTGTCAGCGTCCGCTTGCTTTCGAACGAAAACTTCCCGTCCAAGTCCGTGATGGCTCCTTCTTGACTGTTCTTTACCTTGATAGTGGCGCCCATTAACGGTTCACCCTTTGTGTCCGTCACTTGCCCTCTCACCAAGCTTTGAGCCTGTATGGCATGGGTCGTCAGGCTGCTGATAGTCAGGATAGCCATGCTCTTGCCCAATCTCGTTAAAACTTTAGTTTCCATTTTTCTCTATTTGCTATATGTATTTGAGTCGCTTTCTAAATACACTGCAAAGGAACTAAAGTCTTTTTAAGACACTGTAACGTTCGTTTTAAATGTTGGTTGCAATGCTATGTCATTCCTGTTAATGCAAATAAAATCAGGTATATATGACATTTGAAAAAGAAAAAAGAGAAGTACGGGGAACTCCTTCCTCTACTTCTCTTTCTATTTATAGGTTGTGTGTTTTGTCTTCCTTATTCCTTGTAGCCCGCTATTTCAGCTATCTTTTTAGGGATTTCCGTGTTGTCGATACGTCCGGTGAATTCTTCGGCACCGGCTCCTATGGCAAACACCGGAACATAGCCGTTGGAATGTCCTCCGCTTTGCCATCCTACCATAGCTTTCCGAGCCATGAGTTGCCGTGCTGTAGAGGCAATGATGTTTTCGCTTTCATACAATGTCTTCGTGTCTTTGGCCACTCCTTCACAGAAATTCTCGTATGCTTTTTTGAGTTGCTCCGTTTCCCGTTCATCCAATGGTATTTGAGACCAAAATCCGAAGTTGTCCTGTAACTGCTTGCGTACGAAATCCCACGTGAACTTTTTGCCCTCTTTCTGGTGTTGTGCGGCTATCATTTTACTGAAGGCTCCCGCACTTTGTTTTTGGTATTTCAGCAGGTCGGTACGCAGTTCGTACTTACCTGTTCCCAAAACAATCCCTCCGGTCTCGTGGTCGGCTGTGATGATAATCAGCGTTTCGTCAGGATGCTGTTCATAGAACTCGTATGCCACTTTGATGGCATTGTCCATGTCTATAACCTCTTTAAAAGCTGTTGCCGCATCGTTGCTATGGCAAGCCCAGTCGATTTTTCCGCCTTCCACCATCAAAAAGAAACCGTCCGTATCCTTTTGGCTGAGGAAATGGATGGCTGCCCGAGTAATATCCTGTAAGGTAAGGTCATTCTTTTGACGGTCTATGGCGTAGGGGATACTGGTACGGTCTGCCTTGTTGGCCGTTTCGGTTTGCAACAGGAGCATTTTATCGGCTTTTTTTGCCTTTTTACGGTAGTCGGCATATCCGCGTGCGATGGTATAACCGGCCTCCCGGCATTGTGTGTACAAGTCCTTATTTCCGCTCAGTTCATTGTTTTCCGGTTGCAGGAAATCGGAACCGGCATAGAAATCGAACCCGGCTGCTATGAGGTCTTTGCCGATTTGATGATACATGTTCCGGTCTTTTACGTGGGCATAGAAAGATGCGGGAGTGGCATGATCCACGGATACGCTTGTAGTGACGCCCACGGCCTTCCCCTCTGATTTGGCCAAAGCGGCTATGCTATTGATGCGGGTGGTCAAGTCGGACTTGATGCCCAATGCTCCGTTTTTCGTTTTGTTTCCGGTAGCAAGGGCCGTTCCTCCGGCGGCAGAATCGGTTACCCCGTTCGTACCGGAATACGTCGTGACAAGCCCCACGTATGGAAATTGTGCAAAGCAGAGCGGTGATGTTCCGATACGCCCTTCCACGGCAGCCATATAGGTCTCCGTTCCGTTTACTTGGTTGACTCCCATTCCGTCACCGATAAAATAAAATACATACTTGGCTTTGCCCTCAGCCATTACGACCAGTGCCATACAAAGGACGGCACAAAGTGATAGTAGTCTTCTTCTCATGATGATGTCAATGCTAATAGTTGATGAGCCAAAGTTACGGAAAAATCGGTTCGATGTCCATATGAATTTGGATTATTTACTGATGTGTGGCAGGGAAAGCCGTATTAATATGTCAAACGTACGACAAAAAGACTTTTTTCCTACCTATGAGATATGGTTTTTCTTTTATGGCAAGCATTAAGCATTTTTATTACCGGTTTATTGCCCGTATCTGTATTATATCATAATTTTGCATGAATTTTGTTATAATTAATAATGGGACGGGGAATTTGCCGGAAGCTTTTTGGGTGGCTGATGGGCTATTTATATAAGGTAATAAGATTATAAAGATTGTAGACATGGTAAAACAATGTACGATTTTGTTCGGCTGTCTGGCTTTGGGCGACTTCGTGGTGTGGGCCACGGGGGTAAAATTGCCGGGTAGCATTATCGGTATGCTTCTCCTGACCGCCTTCTTGCAGATGGGATGGGTAAAGCTGCGTTGGGTCAAGGGTATCTCAGATTTCTTAGTAAGCAACATGGGGTTCTTTTTCGTTCCGCCGGGAGTGGCCCTGATGCTTTATTTCGATGTGATTGCCGCTGAGTTCTGGCCGATTTTTACGGCCACGGTGGTCAGTACGGTATTGGTTCTAGTTGTCACGGGGCACGTGCATCAATGGGTAAGAAGACATGGAGTATTTAGAAAGTGATTTTTTCCTTATCGCGCTGACGTTCGGCGTGTATTTTCTGGCCAAACGTTTGCAGGCGCGTACAGGTTGGGTGGTGTTGAATCCCATATTGTTGGCCATATTGGCCTTGATAGGCTTCCTGAAAGTTACGGGTATTTCGTACGAGACGTATGCCGGGAGTGCTTCCATCATCGACTTCTGGCTCAAACCGGCCATCGTGGCTTTGGGAGTACCTTTGTATCTGCAACTCAAGAGCATCCGGCGGCAACTGATGCCGGTGTTGGTTTCTCAGTTGGTCGGTTGTTTTGTCGGCATTGTTTCGGTGGTATTGACTGCCAAATGGATGGGAGCCTCCGATGATGTGATTATCTCCCTTGCGCCCAAGTCGGTCACGACTCCTATTGCGATGGCCGTGACGGAATCGTTAAACGGTATTCCTTCCCTGACGGCTGCCATTGTCGTGTTGGTCGGACTGTTCGGAGCGGTATGCGGATTTAAGATTCTTCAGGTAGGGAGGGTGAAAAGCCCTATCGCCCAAAGCCTGAGCATGGGCACGGCTTCGCACGCCGTCGGGACATCGCGTGCCATGGAATACGGGCGTATTTATGGGGCGTATGCTAGCTTAGGATTGATTCTGAACGGGTTGCTGACGGCTCTTTTTACGCCTTTGATGTTGCATTTATTAGGTATTGTTTAAGAGGAGATAAAGTGAGCCGGTTCGATTCACATGGTTCGAACCGGCTCATCACAAAACATTGTATTAACTTAAACAAGAAGTTACTTGACTATCACTTTCACTGACTTCTTGGTGCCGTCGCTCATCAAATCCTGACGAATATAGATACCGCGTTGTTTCGGCTCATCTACACGTACGCCGTTGATGGTATACCATGCTGTGCTTACTACGTTTGCCTTGCCGTCGGTAACAGCATCTTCTATGGCAGAAGTGAAGTCTCCCGGTTTGTTAGCATCTCCGTCACCGTAATAATAGAGGCGGAAATTGTCAAAGATAGCCCAGTCGTTAGGAATTACTTCTTTTTTGCTGACTCCGATGGTGACAGGTTGCCCGTTCTCCGATACGTAGAATGAGAAGTTACCTTCGTACAATCCTTCGTCGAATGCAGCTTTCGTCCCGTTCACATTGTTCACCACAAAGTGGTAAAGTTTGTCTGATTCAGGGAAGAGGCTGTCAGCCAATGCGAAATCACCGCCATCATACTTGTATTCGTTTACGTGGTCGAAAATGGAAGCCAGTTCTTTGCTCCATTTACCATCACCGGCCTCTACATAGACTTTCGCATTCCGGGCATCCGTGCTGTCGCGGTGTGCAACGGCGGCTTCCACTGCTCCTCCGGCTCTGTAAAAGCCGTTATAAACCAAACGGTAGTATCCCTTGGGTAAGGCATACAGTACTTGGTGAATGTCTGCATCGCCCTTGCCCACGTAGAACTCATAGTTCTGTGCACCGGTCGCGTTGGCGTTGTTGCCTTCCGTGGTCACCCATCCCTTGATGGAGGAGAGTTCCTTGGAGGGGTCGTTCGGGTCGGGAACGGAGAAACTCGGGCTTTGTATCATTGCGGTGACATCGGCTGGCGCGTTGATGCTAGCTCCGGTGAAGTCGATGTCCGTGCTTACCATCGTGGCGTAAGCCTTGTCGATTTTCATGGTGGCATCTTCAATCCATTTTATGGATTCCAGGCTTTGTGCCAGTGCCGGTTCCATTTCATCCAACAATAGGTCTTGGAATTTACCGTATTCTGCTTTGGACGAGTATGGGTCGTATACGCCCGTGTCGAAGTTGTTGATATGCTCTGTTACCAATGTCTCGAACGCGGAAGCTGCCGACATGGCATCATGTCCGCCCTTGATGGCAGCGTTCAAAGCTTCGTTTTGTGCTTTGTAGGTTTCGAGGGTCAAGCCTTCAGCTATGGCATTGTTGGCAGCTTCGATGGCTGCGCCCAGTGTTTGTTTGGCTTCTTCTGTGGTCAGGGCTTCTTCGTTGTTAAGCAAATCAGTGGCTTCTGCAATCAGGGCGTTGATGGTAGAAACGGCACCGCTCATGTCATCAGCTCCGGCGTATTTGATTTGGAAGTTGTCAAACAAAGCCCAATATCTGGCTAATCCGGCCTGTGGAATGGTTATTCCCACACGGAGTTTCCCGTCATCTTCCACATAACATTTGAAAGAGAGCTTATAAGCATCGGGGTTGGCTTCCATGATGGCTGCAGCACTGGCCATGCCATTGGGAGTCCACTTTCCTTCAAGTTCCGCTCCACCGGCTGTCAACTGCTCGCAATTGTTCACGGTATTGGTGTCTTGTACGCATTCAAACGGGTGGCATAGCTTGGCTTTTGTGTTGTTGCCGAAAGCATAAGCCAAAATGTCATTCGTGGTATCGCCTTCCAGGCCCCATGCAGATGCGCAGGTGCTATTCCATGTCGGGCGGTAGAACCCTTGCAAAGTGACTTCATACGTGCCATTGGGCAAGCCCTCCAACTCCTGGTATACGTCACAAACCGTTTGATAAACTTCACCCATGTTATAGCCATAGTTGAACTTGTTGTCACCAGACACGAAGTCGTATTTCCACCCGTCCTTGCTGCCCGTAAAACCGGGATTATTCATTATCCCAGTCACATTGTCGGTATCCCCATTTAGTAAGGCCTTCTTTATTCCCGACATCCAAATCCGGTCGGCGCGCGGTTGTATGCTGTCTACTTCGGCGGGATTGAATGTCCTGCCATCCCGTGCCGTTTCCAAATCTATGAGGAATTGCTCGTAATCGGGGAGGTCTAAATCTACATATACTCCGTTGTCCCATGCATTTGACAAATCCAAAATTTTTTGGTTCAAGGTCTTGTAGGCGTTCACATCAGCAGTCAGCGTGTCCATGCCGGTTTGTACCGTAGTGAGTAACATGCCCAAGGTCTTGTCATCGACTTCCGGGTTGGAGGCCGCATCTTTAGCGGCTTGGAGCATCTTGGTGAACTTTTCCTCTCCGGCTATTGAGTATTTTTCTTGGTTGGTGTCATATTTTGCTTTTAGTTCTTCGGCTTTGGTGATGACCTTGTTCAGTTCTTCTGCCATGCCGCCTTCGACCAGACCCAGATATTCGAGCTTGAAATTGTCCACGCCCACCCAGTTGCAGTTTGTGTTGACGGTCTTGAAGCCTATCTTGATAGAGCCTTCCAAGGCGAAGAATTCCAAGATTACATTGCGCGGAGAAGGAGTGCCTTCAGCAGGGGCTTCAGTACCTCTGATTCCACCGAATTCGATGGTGTGTGCTTCGGCACGGTATTCCGTCCCGTTGTTCTCGGCAAAGACGTAGACCCCATGGGGCACGGTATTTTGCCAGTCGCCTTGCCAGTATCCGATGGTGTTGGCCGTGAGGCGGTATTTTCCCACAGGCATGTTTTCCAAAGTTTGGGAGATATCCATCGGATTGCCCGAAAGGTTGCCGTTGTTGGCAGAAGTCACCCATTTTTCGGAGAAGTGATCCATTTTGTATTTGTTGTCGGCAGTCTCGTAGCTCGTTCCGCTTTGATGTCCGATGCTTCCCACTACATTCCAACCGTTGTTCCCGTCAGCAAACGAATTATTAGCGATGGCGTTAGTGAATTCTACGGGTTTGTCCGGTGTGGCTTCCGAACTCTTCCAGTTTACGATGTCTTGCTTTAAGGCTTTGGCTGCTTCTTCGACTTCTTCAGCCGTGGCGTTAGCCTTATTATAAATCTCGGCATACTTTGCATAATCGCTGAATCCGGCCTCGTCAGCGGCATTCAGTTGAGTTTGCAATTCTTTCTTGGCTTTATAGACCGTATATACCTCGGAATCCACGAACTTCCAATCCAAGCTGGCAGTTTCATGTCCGGAAGTGGATGTGTCGATGGACGGGGACACTTCAAGCTTTCCTTCGTCTATTCCCATGTAGGCATTGGCGTACAAGCCGTCGTTTGCTTCCGTGCCATAAAGCTTGTCTTCATCTATCATCTTTATGCGGTAGACCTTGTTGGCCTTGTCCTGTGCCACAATCTTCCATAAGATATGTCCCTGTTTGTTGTGGTCTACCCAAATGCTGGCGGCTGCATCGTTGAACAACTCATGGAAACCTCCGTTGGAGGGAGCTTTCATCATACTTAAGCGCCAACCGTAGGCTTCCGAGTATTCAGGGTCACTCTCCGCACGGCGGCTCAATTCATAGTCTTGCCCGTAACTTAGGGTTACTTCTTGTCCATCATCTGCTACTACAAGACGTGTGCCGTGTGGTTGTCCGGCGGCCATGAACTTTTGTGTGGCTACGTGGTAGATGTAGAACACCCCGCCTCCGGTACCATCGGTAGCTAAGTTCGGTTCTGTGAATTGTAGTACGGGATCATCCCATGCGGCCCACAAGGGAAGTGTTGACGAAGTCGCACCGCAAAGTGCCATTAAGGCAAGTAATCTGTTTTTCATTTTGGACAGAAATTAAGTTAATAATATTAATATTCTCTATTTCCTTCCGGAAACGGTGTCAAATATACGATAATTCCGTTTACCCCCCCCCCTCCGTTTTTGCAAACTTTTGTATTTTTTTGCATTGAGCGTATTCCACGAATAGTTCCCGCTCCATAAACGGAACCGTCCCGGAAAACAAGGGAACTGTTTTCCGGGACGGTTTAGGGTGTGGTCGTGCGCATCCACGTTAAGGATGCCGTACCGTAAATTTCCTGCTGTCGTTCGCCTGTCCGCACCGGGCTTTCAGGATATACATGCCGTCAGGAAGTCTGCTGACATCGAATGAAGTCGTGGCTCCGTTCGTGCCTCTTTGGGTAAGTTGCATGTTGCCTTGCAGGTCGTAAATGTGGAAGTCCACTCTTTCCGGACCGTTGTCCAACAAGTAACGCACGTCGAGGCGGCGGTCGGCAGGCAACGGACCTACGTCGAACGTGCCTGGCTCGTCTTTCGGCGTGCCGCAGATACGGGTGGTGCCGTCTGCGAGCTTCTTGATGTCTTCAGCACTTAAAGCATAATCGTATATACGGAAGTCGTCGATACTGCCGTTGAACAACGGGTCGGCTGCAGACTGGCTGCGCCCGATGTAGTTCAGCAACGGGTGGAAGTCGGAAGGGCGCAAGGTCATGTCTTTTGAAGAAGCCATAAGTGCTCCGTTCAAATAGAGGCAAACTTCATCTTTTCCTATCGTGACGGCCAGATGTATCCATTCCTTGCGGTATGGCGTGATTCGTTCGCCGTCTAATTGCTGTTCGTCTCCACCGTTTTTGACGGCAAACCGTATCCGGCCGTCATCCGAACGCACGGTGAGGAACATATATTCGTCTTCCCCGTTTCCGAAGTCAAACACGCGCTGCCAACTGTTGCCGCCTTGCCAGTACACCCACGTTGAAATGGTGGTTTCCGCGTGGTCGGCCACGTGGGTCGGCAGTTGCACGTACTGGCCAAAACCGTCCAGAGCCAAAGCGTATTGGCCGGATTTTCCTTCGGTGTACACACCATCTTCCGGCATGACCCCGTGGCGGATGTTAAGGGTCGTGTCGTGGAGGTTTTCTTCAAATTCATAGCGTGCGAAGAGGGCATCCGTCGGGGCTACGCTTGCGCTTACGGTCAAGGATGCCGGGGAAGTATTCATCGAAGCATCCACAGTCTTGACGGTGTAATAATATGTCTTTCCCTCTTCGGCTTTGTTGTCCACAAAAGCCGTGTCCTCCACGTAGCGTGCGATGATTTCATAACCCTCCTCCGGAGTTTCCGAACGCAGCACGGTGTAGGTCGGGGCTGTGGCGTCTGCCTTTTCCCATGTCAGGAGCACGGAGGATGCGCGGATTTCGGCTTTCAGGCCGGTGGGAGCATCGATGTCGCGGATGCGCGGACGGATGCCGGTCGGGATGAAGCGCCAGAGTTGCGCTGCGCTTTCTTCGTCTGGTTCGGCCTGTACGATTTTGTTGCCTGATGTCTTGAGGCACAGCGAACTGTTGCGGTTGCGGATGCGGAACCATCCGTCGCCTGCATATTCCAAGTACCATTGTTGGTTAGTGCCCTTGTTGTTTTGGTAAAGTATGATTTCCGTGCCGTCGTCCATCGACCAGTTCAGTACGTCGAGCGTCTGGTTTGAAGTGCCCGAAAGAATCTGGTGGTAGCTGAACGCACCTCCGATGCGAGCGTCTACCGGATTTACATGCCATTGCAACGACTTTTTGCCTGTGGAATAAGTGGATGAGGTGAGGGAGCCGTTGTCGTTGTCCAACAGTTTTAGGTTGCTTTTGTTGATTAATGCGTAGGTGCCGTCCACCACGGGTTGCACGTCATCGCCCCACGTGATGTTCACCACGGTTTCGGCATTGGTCTGCCCGTCTTGGTAACTTCCCGGTGCTCCGCCCGGAAGCTCCATGACGTATTCCCGTTGCGGCCCGTGTCCGTCGAAGAACACGTCGCGCTCTTTAGAAAGGAAGCGGTAGGAGGTGGTGACGGCTTGCCGTTCGGATGTCCCGCCGAACGCCTGTACCTTGCCGTCCGGTGCACGGTAGACCGACGCTGCCGTCCAGTTGGGACGATGCTCCGCGTAGGCCAACCGTTCACCATGGCTCGCCTTGCAGAACTCGCCACGTGTGTATTCTGCCCATCCCCACCATATTCCGGTTTGCATGCCGTATTCCAAGCCTACCATGGCTTCCATGACGTTGTGCATCTCGTCACCGGTGGCATGTTTGCCGTCTTCTCTCACCGTGGTGAAGAATTGGGCGAAGTTGTCGAAACTTCCGGCCAGTTGGTGCGTGTTTCCCTCATCCAGTTGGTCTTTCAAGTAATTGTACCACGGCAAGGCCTGGTCGGAGTTCAGCGTGTTTCCGCCACACATGCGGATATTATTGAAACGTTCTTTTTGCTTTAATTCCGTGATGATTGCGGCAAACTCGGCTTTTCGTTTTGCCTCATTAGGTGAACCTTGGTTGTTGTACAAGTAATCCGGTTCGTTGAACGGGGCGACAGAGACGACCTCGTAACCGGCATCTTGGTAATATTGGGTGGAAAGGTCTATGATTTCTGCCCAATGGGCGGCGTTGGCTCCGTTCTCGTCCGTGTAATAAGTGCTCATGAAAGGCGCGTCACAATTAATCATGAGTTTGACATCGGGTTTGACCCATTTGAACATGTTGACGCGCATTTGCAGTGTGTCGATTGTCCCCTGTTGCATTTTTCCGTCCACGATGGGCAGGTCCGGTTGGAAGGATGTGCGTACCACGTCAAGGTTGTCCTTGCCCATGAAGGCGGCACTGCGTCGCAGGTTGTTTTCATCAAGCCATGCAATGTCTGCCCCCCATTCTACATATTTATGGGTGATGCCCTTGTCCGAAAGCCGGAAGGGTACGACGCGGTCTGCCGTGGGTTGGGGCTTCAGGTTGCTGCTTGAGCTGAAATTTTGTGCGAGGGCCGGGAATGTGCTGCACCCGGCTAACAGGATTGAAATCAGGTGTAATGTTTTGTCTTTCATTGATTGAAGTATATTGGATTGCAGTGGCAAAGAAAAAGATTTTTGCTGATTTAGGCAAGCGAATGGCCGTTTTTTTATGGGGGAATGGAAAGCATTGTAAAGGAAAGCCTCGTCCGAAAATCATTCTGCGCCAAACGGGAAATCAATCTCAGGAGATTGAAAAATCGTTTGGCGCAGAATGGAAAATCAATCTAAGCCAAACGATTTGCTTGTTTCATTATGTTGGTATACAGAGCGTTATAAGGAAGTGCTTTTCTTTTCGGTTGTCATTTTATTTCTTGATAGCCTTTTCGGTGTAGCTGTGTTCCGGCGTGTCCACCCTCACCACGTAGATGCCGGGTGCCCAAGCAGACGTGTCGATGTTCCCACCACGGTGCTGGCGATACAGGATTTGCCCGTTGCAAGCCGTGACACTGGCATAGCGGATGTCTTCGCTGCAAGAAAGATGGAGCCTGTCACAGAAGGGGTTGGGATGTATGCGTAAGTTTGGGGACGTACTTTCTTCCACACGGTCGGGGCTTCCCTTTTTCCATGTCGAACTGGTAGGTGCCCGATTGCAGTTCTATCACGGCCTTTCCGTCTACTATGCCTTTGAAGTCCACGCCTTCTGCTTCTTTCAGGTCTTTTCCACTTTCAGTGATGTTGTCTGTCTTTTCCATTAGGGGCAGATAGAGTGTGGCTGTAGTGTTGGCCGGTACGGTGGCCGTATAGCTGATGCGTCCGTCCTCTTTGTATTGCCATTCACTGCTGATACGCCCGTATCCGGACAGATGAGATGCCTTGGCCTGCGTGATGCGTTTTTGTCCGGTGGGGAATGCCGTCCTGAAGTCCGGAGTGGGTTGCAGGATGATGTGTTTGAATCCGGGTTGTGTTTCGTCTGCCTCGATGCCGCCCACGTAACGGAACATCCATTCCGACACCACACCGTAGGAGTAATGGTTGAAGGAGTTCATGATCCACGGGTGCTTGTTGAACCCGCCTTCCTTGGTGTAGGAGTCCCAACGTTCCCAAATAGTCGTGGCTCCTTGGTCTACGCTGTACAGCCACGATGGGTTCTCGCGTTGCAGCAGCAGGTCGTAGGCCAAGTCATCCATGCCTTCCGCGCTGAGTGTCTGGTTTAGGATGCTCGTGCCGAGGAATCCGGTGCTCAGTTTGTAACCGTTGTCTGTGATTTTTTTGCGCAGCACTTCGCGGGCTTTCCCTATGGCGGTTTCGGGTAACAGGCCGAACTTCAAGGCCATCAGGTAAGAGGCTTGCGTGGATATGTTGGGCAGGCCGTCGGAATTGAGATACCTGCGTTGGAATTCTTCCTTGATGTTTTCGTAGAGAGTGCTGTATTTCAGTGAATCCAAATAGAAACGGTCGGCCTGTGCCTCGCTCAGCACTCCTGAAATCTTGCTCATCAGTTGGGCCACGTAGGCATAATAGCATACACTGACGTAGCGTCCGTCCGTGGTCTCGTAAGAGAGCCAGTCGCCTGTGGCCGTACCGGCACCGTTGTACTTGAAGCCTCCTCCGCTTTGTGTGGAGAGCCAATCCATGTAGAGGCTCATGGAAGCGTAGCTTTCGCTCAGTACACTTTGGTCGTCGGTCATGAGATAGACGGTCCAAGGTACGATGACTCCGGCATCGGCCCATCCTGAGTTACCGAAGCCCCAGAAGTTGCAGAACGGTGCGATTTCCGGATATGCCCCGTCTTCGCGTTGGCTTTGGCGCAGGTCATTCAACCATTTACGGTAGAAGGCACGTGTGTCCGTATTATAGGAAGCCGCGCGTGCGAACACTTGTGTGTCGCCCGTCCAACCGAGGCGTTCGTCGCGTTGCGGGCAGTCGGTGGGCACGCTCAGGAAATTGTCGCGTTGGCTCCAGATGATGTTGCTGTAAAGTTGGTTTATGTCCGGATGGCTAGTTTCAAAAGTAGCCAGTTCTTCGAGGTCGGAACCGACGAATTCTCCCGTAAGTTTACTGATTTCCACATCCGAGGTGGTTGTTACTTCGCAGTAACGGAAGCCGAAGAAAGTGGTGGAGGGTTGGAATGTCTCGCCCTCTTCCGTTCCTTTCAGCGTGTAGTGGAGTGTGGCTTCCGCCGTGCGGAGATTGTAGGTGTAGAGGCTTCCGCCCGGTCCGTCATTGGCGCGGTCGGCTGCTCCCGTGTCGTTCAGCATTTCCCCGAACTTGAAGCGGAGCTTCGTGCCGCGTTCTCCTTTGGTCGTGAACCGTATCCATCCCGTCATGTTTTGTCCGAGGTCGAAAAGGGCGGTTTCACCGGCTTTCAGCCGGAGGGTTTCCGTGCCTTCCAATGTACGGACCACATTGATAGTGCCGTAAGTGGTGCCGGAGGCTTTCGTGCCTTCATATACGGTGATGGTCTGGGGCGTGCGGCGCAAGAAGTCGCGCACCTTGACCGTGGGGCTGCGGAAGGCTGTGATTTCTCCGTTGAATTCTGTGTTTTCAGCTGTGGCGAACCATTCGGAGGTATCATATTCCGGCATGCTCCAGTCGCTTTCGCGGCGTGCGTCATACGTCTCGCCGTTGTAGATGTCTCCTGAAATGACGGGGCCGCAGTAAGAACAGCTCCAGTCCGTTCCGGTTACGATGTTTTCTATCGTGCCGTCTTCGTATTCAAGCCTTAGTTTGGCGATGAACCCGAGCGAGGGGGAACCGTACATGCCATGTGCGATGGCTCCGCCCCACCAGCCGTTACTCACTTGTGCGCCGACTGCGTTTTCGCCTTCTTGTATAAGAGGGGTCACATCGTAGGTCATGTAGTTGATTTCTTTCCGGTAGTCGGTCCAGCCCGGTTTCAGTTCATCATACATGGTCGTACCGTCTTGTCCGACGCGCTTTCCGTTAATGAACAAATCGAATACCCCAAGAGCGGATGCGTAGATTTTAGCCGATTTCACCGTGCTTTTTGCAGTGAAAGCCTTGCGGAAAAGAGGGATGCCCTTTTCTGTACCGGTCTGCATGGCACAAGTCTCTTCGTAAGTGGAGTGTACGCACAGCATTTTGCTGCCTTTCTTCGTTATCACGGTACCGTCGCTGAATGCCATTCCGGCTCCTTCGAAATCTTCGGAGAAAGTCACGGTACCTTGCGTGCCGTCCTCTTCGTCGTAGGTGGTCACTTTGATGTTGTCATAATACGCCATCTCGTCCATGGTCAAGTCGTGGTAGGTGCGGAAGCCAATCAGGCCGTTTTTCAACCGGCCGGACGTGTCGGTATAGGTGTCCACAAGTGTCCCGTCGATATAGGTCTCCACAGTCGTGCCATTCACCTTGAGGGTCAGATGGTGGAGCGAGCCGGTGAGTTCGGCCTTAGTGAAAAACTTGCCTAAATCGGCATCGTTGGAGCTGAACGCACCGTTTGTTTTCACGTGGCGGCGCAAGAACGGTGTTTCTTTGTCGCGCACATTGATGCCCCACAGGTGGAAATTGTCCGTGTCGTAGCCTGAAAAGATTATGCCTGCGTTGTCACGCTCGATGAGGAAATCCAAATCGAGTGCATATACCGTTGGAGTGTTCATGGGATTGTACCAGGAATAGGAGGCTTCGATGAACAGGCGTCCGTCCTTGATTTGTCCTGTGGTAAAAGGGTTGTTTTCGTCCGAGAAGTCTTCGTGAAGCAATATTTTTGGACTCTCTCCCTCTAAATCGGTTACGGTAAAGTTGTCGAAATAAGCACGTTCCGTATCATTGTAATTGTTTAGGGCGCGGTCCTGGCGGATGCCCACCGTGCCGTATCCGTAATCTCCACCGTCGGGATTCGTTCGGGTGTCAATCAACACGTCGTCGATGTACGTACGCGCCACGTCACCGTCCACTTCGATGCGCAGATGGTAGGACTTATGCAGTTGCACGTCGATGAACGGGCGAAGGTCTATCTCTGCCAGGCAGGTCGCGTCCGCGAGGTCGGGGCCGCGCCAGATGTGTGGGCGGAAACGGGGATAACCGGCTTCGAGGTTCACTTGCCACATATAGTAATGGCTGTGCTCGGCATTCGAGGCAAAGATGATTCCTGCGGAAAGGTTGTCGATTTCGAAATCCGCCTCTATGGAATAGTGCGTGATGGCGTTTTCGGATGTAGCCAGTGGCGTGTCGGTCGCCTTGATCCAGCGTGCGCCGTCCCATCCGCTGCCGAGCAGTCCGGTTTCAAAATATGCTTCTTCGGACGACGTAGATTCACGTCCTTTGTTGTCCCATACGGTCACAGTCCAATAATAACGGGTGGAAGGAGACAATGGGTTGCCGTCATAAGGCACGTCTATCTGGCGGTCGGATTCGATTCGGCCGGAGGTCCATACCTGTTCGCTGTGGGCGGCATCGGTGAATACGGAGATTTCATAGGCTGTTTGCCGGATGCCCCGTTCATTGTCTGCGTCCATCATCCAACTGAACATAGGTTTTTCCACATCGATACCTACAGGGTTTTTCACGGCTTCCGTACGTAGTCTTTCCACTTCCATGGCATAAGAGGAAAAGGGAGACAATAGGCCGACGGCACACCAAAGGGCGGTGCGGCGGAGCAAGGAAAAAGGGAATCTCTGATGAACCGGACGGGTATGTTCCGGCAGGAAAGTGCCGGAGGTTGTCCGGCTTTTGTTTCTGTTCTGTTTCATGTTATGACAATGTATAAGATGTTTCCGGATGCAAAGCTAAAGGAAACCGGATGGATGAGGGTGTAACAGATTGCCAAAAGGGTGGAAAATCGCGGCAAAGCGTATTTTTCAAGGGAGATACGCACTTGTCATGCCCGATTTCCCATGTCCGGCCTGTCTTGGAACTGTCTGGGCGTTTGGCCGTATTCCTCCTTGAAACACTTGGCAAAATACTTCGGGTCGTTGAAGCCTACGGCATAGGCCACTTCGGACACGGTCATGTCGGCTTGCCGTAGCAGGCGGCAAGCCGACCGGAGACGGATATTCTTTACGAAATCCATCGGGGTAAGCCCGGTCATGGCTTTGAGTTTGCGGTTCATGGTTGATTTGGACAGCTTGGCTTCTGCGGCGAGGCAGTCCAGATTGAAGTCGCTGTCCGTGAAATGGCTTTCTACGGTCTTCACCATGTTTTCCAGAAAGGTCTTGTCCCGGTTCTGGTAAGGTAGGACATCGCAGTCTGTATCCGGTGCGTGAAGGAACTGTCGGCTGCGTTGGCGGTATTGCAGGAGCAGGTTGTCGATGCGGGTGGTGAGTACGCGAATGTCAAAAGGTTTGGTCAGGTAACCGTCCGCTCCGGCTTCGTAGCAGGCCGCATGGGTGTCGTCCGTGGCTTGTGCCGTGAGGATGATGACGGGAATATGGCTAGTGGACAGGTCGTTCTTCACCTCTCGGCAGAGTGTCAGTCCGTCTGTGCCAGGCATCTTCAGGTCACACACCATCAGGTCTATATTTTGGTCTTGGAGCCGAGAGAATGCCAGTCTTGCGTCGTGGGCTGTTATGATGTGGTAGCGTTGTCCGATTAAACGCCCGATGGAATCGGTGATTTCAGCGTTGTCGTCCACGATAAGTATGGTCGGACACAGCCTTGCGGACGGAGAATGTGCGAGTCCGTCGGTTGACGGTCGTGTTGTATCGGTATCCGGATGGTTCACCATCGGTGGTTGGCAGATTTCTTCTGGTTGGTAGGCAGTTTCTTCTAACGGCAGATCGATGGTAAAACGGCTGCCTTTGCCTGGTGTGCTTTGCAAGTCCAATGTGCCGTGGTGCAGGTAGACTAATTCTCGTGTCAGGGACAGCCCGATGCCATTCGATTCGGTTCCGTTGGCTTGAGGGGCGCGGTAGAATCGGGTGAATACTTTGGTTTGTTCTTGGGCGGAGATGCCGATGCCTTCATCCCATACTTCCAACTGTAAGTGCTTGCCATCGTCTTTCTTTGCAGTACGTAGCCGTATGCCGACGTTATGGCGGGATGGTGTGTACTTGACGGCATTGGAAAGAAGATTGAATACCATTTCTTCCAATTTGTCCGCATCGTAGAAACCGTAAATGTCCTCAGGGAAGATGTCCAGGTTAAAGTCAATCTCTTTTTTGCGGGCCAGTAATGTGAAGTCCGTTTGTGCAATGTGGCGTATAAAAGCCGCCACATCACCGTAGCTTGCCTGCAAGGACAGGCTTTTCTGTTCGGCTTTCTGGAAGTCGAGTACTTGACGGATGAGCTTTTTCAGGCGGAGGATATTGGCGCGCAGGCCACGGGTTATAGGGGAACCGGAGGGGCTGTTTTGTTCGATTTCATCGGTCAGGCAGGACAGGACGGTGAGCGGAGTGAGCAGTTCGTGGGAAACGTTGGTGAAGTATTCCAACTTTGTCCGGGCGATTTCTTCGCGTAACAGTTGTGCGTTCTTTTTGCGCAGGTGTTTGGCGTAAAGACGGAAACCGCATACGCACAAGACAAGAAACATGACGGCATAGGCTGTATAAGCTGTCCAGGTTTCAAACCATCGGGGGCGTTTGACAACGGTATAAATGGTGCTTGGACCTGTAGTGTGCCCGTTTTCGTCCATGCCCCAAACCTCTAATGTATAGGTTCCTTTAGGCAGGCGGTCGTAGAAAGCCGTGTGTACACCGGCTCTGAGTTGTATGGGGTTCCGGTCCAGGTCGGCAAGCCGGTATGCTATGCGGATGTTTCCGGAAGAAGAATATGTAAGGGAAGAAAACCGGAATTCGATGCGGGAGGCTTCCGGTGGCAAGGCAATCAGTCCGTTGTTCCATGAAAATCCTTTGCAAGGGTCGGTCTGCATGCTTCTGTCTTCGATACGTAAGTCCGTGAGAAATATCTTGTCCGGCTTTACTTCCGGTTGCGGTTTGTCGGTACGTATGGCGATGAATCCTCCATGGCCTCCGGCGTATAACAGTTTTTTATGTCCTGTACACGATGCGTTGTTGCGGAAGGCATATACGGGGATATGCTTGTCTTGTGTGTTGTAAGTATGCCGGGTACGCTTCTCTGGGTCATACCGGATGACGGCACTCGGCGTGACAAGCCATAAGTCTTTACCGATGGCTTCCAAATGGAGCACCGGTGACATGTCAGGCAAACCGGACAAGGTATGGTCCGACCATTTGGAAGCCTTTGGATAGAAACTGTAGAGGCAGCCCAGTTCCGTAGCCATCCAGATGTGTCCGGTGCTGTCGCAGCAAAGGTGCCGGATGCGGTCGTGCGGGGACAAGGGTAGTTTATAGCGGGTTGTGGGGCGGATTCCTGTGGGATAGGTATGCATGCAAGAGAGCCTGCCGGTAGCATCGCTTATCCATAGCCGGCCTTGTTGGTCTTCGCAAAGGGCATTGACGTTTCCGGGGAGGTTTGTGACTGCGGCGAGAGGATGGCCGTCCGGTTTGAATACGAACAGTTTCCTTTCTGTCATGACCCATAAACGGCCTGCCGGGTCTTCAAGTATTCCGGTGACATGGCCGGTTTCTGCCCCGTCGTGGGCTAAAAGCAGCGTATCGGTGAAGCGAATGTCCATACCCTGACGTTGTGCCCGGAACACGGTCGGGACAAAAGCCGAGGCGATCCATACCGTGTTGGGAAACCGGGAACGGGCGATGAGATTGACTTCCACATTCCTCTTTTGGGAATAGGGATGGAGGTTGTAGGTCCCGCTATCCGGGGCGTACAGCCCGATGCCGTTGCGTTCTTGATTGAACCATAGTACACCGCCCTCATCTTCGTACATGCAGTTGATGTTGGTATCAAATCCTAATGTTTCTTTGATGAAAGGCAAACTGTGCCCCGATAGCTCTTCCGGACAGAAAGATATATGATAGCCTGCGTCGAATGCTCCTAACCAAAGGTCTCCTTCCCGGTCTCTCAATAGAGTGGAAAACATCCGGTTGCGGTCGAAAGGGACAGATGCGGACGAGAAATGCAATATGCCGTCTGTGGGACGGTTGAATATGTGCAAAGCATTATAGGAAAGCATCCAGAGTTGTCCGTTGTGCCCGTCTTGTTCTATATCGAAGAAAATGTCGTCTGCCACGTCCTGGTGTTCGTACATGTCCGCGCCGTTCCGTTCGGGATAAAAACGGAAAAGCCCGTCGCCCCATGTGCCTAACCAATAATGTTCGTCGCGATCTTGAAACAAGACAAAAGGTATGTTGGCGTTTCCTATGGCCGGATAGCCGGTGAAATGGTCTTTTTCAGCATCCCATCGGAACAAACCTTTGCCCCAGGTCAATATCCATAAGTGTTGGGCGTGGTCTTCATAGATGGAGGTGACGGCGGCTTTCAGGTCATATCGTCGAAGGATATGCAATTGTTCGTCGCATCGGTACAAGGCTTGTGCCGTGGCAATCCATAACTGCTGTTTTTTGTCAGTGTACACATATTTGATTTCCGTATGACAGAACGCTCCATTCAGGACGGGCATCCATTTCCATGTTTGTTTGTCGAACAGGTTCAGTCCGTTTTGTGTACCGATGAATACGCGGTGTTCCGTGTCGGTAATCAACGTAATGGAGTTGTCCGTCAGTAGGTCGGGATGTAAGGGATCAGATTTGAACACTATGGTTTCGTATCCGTCATAACGTGCTACACCATGGGTTGTGCCAATCCATATCATGCCTTCGCGGTCTTGATGAAGGGAAGTGGTTTCTCTTGAGGGAAGCGAAGAGGCAAACGGAAGGGGCGTGGCCGAGTAATCCCGTGCGTGCATGGGAAAGAACGAAAGGAACAATCCGGACCACAGGAGCGTGAGGAATATGGACTTACAGCTTTTCATGTAGCTTAATTTATACAAAGTTACGAAAAGAGACGGGATGGGTTGCATGTTTGGGCGAAAAATCCTTTCTTTTTTAAGTATATGCCAATGCCACGCCGATTAGCGTGGCATTGGCTGAAAGTAATTCGTTTAATAGATATCTTCTCCGATACCGCCGGGGCCGCAGATGCTTATGGGAACGAGTTCCATATAATCTAAAGAGAAGCCTCCGCTGGTGGCACTGGACAGTACGGAACGTAAGCGTATCGTATGGTGTTTGTTGGGCTGTACTTGCACTTGGCAGATTTTCCGACGCAACAAATCGTTTTGATTGTAAAAGATGATACATTTCGATGGGTCGTAGGCGGGAGTACTGGCGTTGCCGCTACCTAAGTAGAAGAACACTCCTTTGGGGCCACTGTAATAGCCGTTGTTTTTCATTACACGGGCGTTTTCTTCCAGTTCTTCCCGTGTGTAGATACCTCCGGAACCGTCGTCTTCACACCTTAGGCCGTTCCAACCGTTGTAAAGACCTCCGATGTTAGGCGCGTCGGCTTTGTCACGCATATCAATCGGAAGACCTTGGGGTACTCCGTCCACGTAGACCTGTCCGATACCACGACTATCCAACGCGCAATAACCGAGACGGAGCTCGTACTCTCCGGGAGGAACATTCGGCAGGCGGAATGTCACGTCATAACTCGTGCCTAACACGGCGATGTCGTCTCCTTGATAGTTGGACCAATAGATTATCGGGCGTTTCACGATGAACATGGTATTCTCGCTGAAGGTTATGTTTTTCAGATAGCCGGGAGGGAGGTAATAGTTGAATCCTCCGCCTTCCGTCCCGTCCTCGCTGTTGTCACCGCTATTGTATTCTTTGAGGGGATTGCCGCACAACCGCATATTGTTGTTCGTCAGTTCCGGCCACAGAAGTTGGAAATCTATTCGCATCCGAGTGTTCATGATGGTGTTACGCATCGTAGGATCGTATGCCACCACGTCGTCGATGTAATAGTAAGCTACGTTCAAAGAGAAGTTCTCTTGTTCCGGAACGGTCAGATGGGCACCTCGGATTCGTTCGTGATTGTTGTATTGGGAAGCATGGCAATGGTTGACATAAAACTCGGAGGGGTATTCGACTGCCGGATCTACCGGACGGTACACCTTTTCCAATTTGATGGTAGAGAAGTCGAGCAGCGTGCTGACCCAGTCCGTCGGGTCGGCGTATGCGGTATGGATGCCGATGGTGTTTACCAGTTTGGCGGTGCTGCTGAACAAACGGTCGATGATATGGTAAGAAAGGAACATGTTCAACGGGTTATACGGATGGGTCAGTGAACCTTTGTTCCAATAGAGTTGTTTGTATGTTTTATCAGAACCCGGAGCTGTCTGGTTCAGGCCGAAAATGGCTTCCGCATCCGCTCCACTGTATTTCTCCACGGCCAATTCGTAAAGGGCATCAATCTTTTCGTCCATGGTCATGCTTTCGTTGAAGCGGTCGGGGTATCTCTCATACAGGTCTTTGTCCGGTACGATGAGAAGAGTAAACCCACTGTAGCGGTGGTCCGGGAGTTTGGCTACGTAATCTTCATTTCCGATGCGCATGCTTTGGGTAAAAGGGGCATACTACCCTTTTTCCTGTTCGTATTCTTCGTCGCGGTAACGGTATAAAGAGTCTATCAGTCCCGTTCGCCGGAGGGCTTCATAATAAATCTCGAAATCCTCGTGGTACTCGTCCAACAGCGTAGACCCCAAGCTGGTATTGGGTACCAGAACGTGGTCGACCGGATGTACCACACCGTTTTCCACGGAGTCGTTTTTCAGCTCGTTGATGATGGCGGCTCGGCGGTTGACGATGGTCAAGGCCATTTGATTGGCATCCAGCGTATCCCCTTTGCTTTCGAGAATGACAGGTAAGTCCAGTTCGTTGTTTTCCTGTTGCGTTTCGGGCAAGTCGTAAGTGTACATGATTCTTTCTATGATGCAGGCTCTCAACAGCGTATCGCAGAATGAGGCGGGAATGTCTTCCACAGATGCATATCCTTTCTCTTTCAGAAAGGCTTCCACGCCCGCATTGGTCGCAGGAAAGAAGGTGCGTGAGCCACGGCTTCCCAGAAAGTCCATTTTTCCGGCCCGTTCCGCAATGCGTTTGAACAGGCTGAAGTTCTCATGTTCGGTTAGAAAATCACTCATCATTTCACCTGTGAAGGTGTAATAGCTTTCCGCCGGCATGTCATCGTTACAACCGGTGAATAAGTTTGCCTGTCCTGCCAGAAGCAGGACAGTGCAAACGAATTTTGAGAGTTTTGACAGATGTTTCATGGTCTCAAAAAGATAGGTAATCAGGTTAATTATATGGTTTTGTTCTTTTCAGATTTACTTCAGGTCGAGACCGACGGAAGCCTTTTTCACACCCTTGCCTTTAACGGTCAATGTGAGCCGGCCTTTTTCTTTCCCGCTTTTCACGACCGCCATGGCACGGCCTTTCCAAGCCTTGCGTTCCGGAGCAGTGTAAGCCGTGCAGTCTTTCAAATCGGCGCTGCATGTAGCCAGTAGTGTGCCGGAACCTTGGAGTTCGAATGTCAGCAGGTTGTCGGCATTAGGCACTACCCGTCCTTGCTTGTCCGTGATTTCAGCTATGACATAAACCAAGGACTCGCCGTCGGCCGAGATTTCCGTGCGGTCGGCTGTCAACCGGATGCGTGCCGGTTTTCCGGCTGTTTCCAAAGTTCGTGATTCCGTCTCCCGGCCGTTTTCCACACCGACGATGCGCAAGGTACCCGGTGCGTAGGGCAAGGTGAAGATGGCTTTGAATTCCTGCGTTCTCGTGGTCGGCTTCTCACCGATAAGTCGGTCGTTCAGGTAGAGGCGCACGGAAGGATAGTGTGAGTAGACCTCCACGTCGATGTCCTTTCCTTCATGTCCCGGCCAGTTCCAACTTTCCCACGTCGGCCATACCGACCACAAGGTTTCTTTGATTTCACCGTAATAACCCGTAGGTTCCTTTACGGCCATGTAGAGTTTCTTCTCTGGGTTGAATAGCATTTCCCGGTAGTAGGAAATCGGTTTGCGCAATCCGGTCAGGTCGATGTCGCCGCAATAGGCACCATGCCACGGGAACTGGTTGCGGTGGTAATGTTCACCCTCCGACTCTCCTTTATAATAGAAGCGTCCGATACCCGATTCGCCGAGGTAGTCGATAGCCGTCCACACGAAGTCTCCGATGATATAGGAATGGTCGTTGACCCGTGCCCAGTTGGCGAATGCGTCGCGCGGGTAAGATTCCGTCTGCATCATGATGCGCGAAGGGACGCGTTCGTGGTCCGACGGGCCTTTGTGCATCATGTAGTTGTAACCCACGATGTCATGCGCGGCAGCCAACGGGTCGTAGATTTCCCAATCTTTGTCCCATGCCGCAAGGGCGGATGTCACCGGGCGGCTGGGGTCGAGGCGGCGTACATGGCCTGCCAACGCGTATGCCGTAAGGACAGCCTCGGGCGTTTTACGCTCGATGATTTCGTTCCCAATGCTCCAACAGAAGATAGACGGATGGTTGCGGTCGCGCAGTACCATGGATTCGATGTCTTTCGTCCACCAACGGTCGAACAGGATGGAGTAGTCTTTAGGGGTTTTGGCCGACCGCCATCCGTCGAACGATTCGTCGATGACCAGAAGCCCCAAGTGGTCGCACGCATCGAGGAATGCTTCGGCGGGAGGATTATGCGAGGTGCGTACGGCGTTGAATCCGGCCTCTTTCATCAGTTGTGCCTTACGCCATTCCGCATCGCGGTAGGAGGCGGCACCGAGCGGACCGTTGTCGTGATGCACGCATCCGCCGTTCAGTTCTATGGCTTTACCGTTCAGGATGAGGCCTTTTTTAGCACTGTATTCCACATGGCGCACCCCGAACGTAGTGGTGACCGTGTCGGCCGGTTCTCCGTTGGTCGGTACGAGGCAACATACCATCCGGTAGAGGTTCGGTGTTTCAGGACTCCAGAGCTTGGCGTTTTCAAAAGGGAATTGCAGTTTGACTTTGCTTGTCCGGTTCGCTTCAAGGGTGACAGTTTCTTTTTGTGTGAGAATGGTGTGGCCGTCCAATTCGGTGACCGTGCAAAGCAGTGTGGCCGGGAGGTCTTTATCGCGGTTGGCGAGCGTGGCTTCCACTTCCACCTGCGTTTTCCGATTCACTTGTTCGGTGGTGATGCCGATGCCCCACGGTTCAAAATGTGCCTTGGGGGTACGGATAAGTTTCACGTTGCGGTAAATGCCGGAACCGGTGTACCAACGGCAGTTCTTCTGTCCCGAGTTGTCCACACGCACGGCAATGACATTCTTGCCCGCTTTGAGGTAAGGCGTGATGTCGTGGTAGAAAGACGAATAACCGTAGGGACGTATGCCGAGATTATGTCCGTTGACGAATACTTCCGCATTCATGTAAACTCCTTCGAAATAGAGGGTGGTTTCGGGACGTCGGGAGTCCGGTACGAAATCGAATGTCTTGCGGTACCAACCGATGCCGCTGGGATAATACCCTCCGTCGTTACCGGCCGGATTAGCCTCTTCAGGACGGCCTTCAATGCTCCAGTCATGGGGCAGGTCCAACGTGCGCCAGTGGTTGTCGGCGAAGTCCGGACGTGAGGCTGCGGCGGTATCGCCTAAAAAGAAATTCCAGTTTTCGTTGAAGTTCACTTCCCGGTTTGAACGTGCACCGTTCGGAATGGCAAGCTCGTCTGCACGGGAGTAGCGGGCGGCAGCCGGAAGGGCGTTTCCGATTCCGAATGCGAAAAAGAGGGCGGCCATCCACTTCAACCGGATACTCCGATGTGTACGTAAGTTCGTTTTCATTTGAATTTGTATTTTTATGTGTTTTGATTGATTTGCTTACAAAACTATATGAAAAGAAGGATACGGAGGGATAAAAAACTGCCAGAAAGGGGGTAAAATCCTATTCTGACAGTTTTTTACCCCTCTTTTGTGATTGGTCTCTGCCTGTTACGGTTTTATTTTTCTTTCTCTTGGTATTCGCGGGGTGTCAGTCCGAACTCTTCTTTAAAGCACTTGGTGAAATATTTAGGTGAAGAGAAGCCCGTGGCGTAGGCTATTTCAGCGATGTTACGGTCGCGGCGTGAAAGCATCTCGCAGGCGTACTTCAGCTTGATGTTCCGGATAAATTCCAAAGGCGTAAGTCCGGTCATGGCCTTCACTTTGCGGTGGAGGGTGGATTTGGATACATTCAAATGGCCGGACAGTTGTTCCAAATCGAATCCTTCTTCGGCCAAATGGGTGTGGATACAGTCTGCCATGTCCTGAAGGAACCGGGTGTCGCCGGAAGAATATTCCAGTTCGGCCAGACGGACGTGGTCTTCCATCCTGAAAGCCTGTTGGCGGTTCCGGTAGGTGCGGAGCAGGTTGTCTATCCGGGCGGCCAGCACTTTCAACTCGAACGGTTTGGCCAAATAGCCGTCCGCTCCGGCTTCATAGCAATCTACTCGGTCGTCCGCGCTCTGTTTGGCTGTCAGCATGATGACGGGGATATGGCTGGTTTCGAGTTGTGATTTGAGCTTCCTGCACAGGGCGAATCCGTCCATGCCCGGCATCATGACATCCGATACGATGAGGTCTACGGCGTGTGCCTTGAGTTGTTTCAGAGCCTCCAACCCGTTTTCTGCCGTGAGCACCCGGTACTTCGTGGCCAATATCTTCTCCATCATTTCCAACAGTTGCATGTTGTCGTCCACGAGAAGGATGGAAGGGCGGTCGTTTTCGGTCTCTCCGGCTTCGGAAGACAGTTCCTGCACTACTGGGGAAGAGGCTTCCGGGGCAGTGACGTCCGGTACTGATATTTCGGCATCCACCGGCTGTGCCTCGGGGCGGTTCTGCACGAGGGCGGCTGACGGAGCTACCCACGGAAGGGTTACGGTGAAACGGCTGCCTTTGCCCGGTTCGCTTTCCAACGTGAGGCTACCATGGTGCAAGGCGGTCAACTCTCGGGCTAGTGCCAGTCCTATGCCGTTCGATTGTCCGCTACGTCCGTTGCTTCCGGTGTAGAAGCGGTCGAATATCCTTTGTTGTTCTTTGGCCGGTATGCCGACACCCTCGTCTTGCACGGTGAATACCACGTCTTTTTCTGTTCCGTTTTGCCGGATTTCCACGATGAAATCGACATTTTTTCCACTTGGCGTGTACTTGACGGCATTGGAAAGCAAGTTATAGAGTATCTTGTCTACTTTGTCAAAATCCAACGTGCCCCGGTATTCGCCTTCCGGAATGCGGAGATTCAGCCGTACGCCTTTCTGTTCAGCCAAAGGCAAGAAATGGTGGGTACACAGTTGACGGGCGAAAGCGAAGATGTCGCCTTCTTCGGGGCGAAGTACCATGTTGCCGTTCTCGGTCTTACGGAAATCCAGAACTTGTTTCAACAGGCGTTTCAGTCGGTAAATGTTGTGGCGCAACACCGTGGTTTGGCGTTCCTCGGTCGGATATTGCCGTTCCCAGTAGTCACTTACGCAGGATATCACGCTGAGCGGTGTAAGCAAGTCGTGGGAGATGTTGGTGAAATAATCCAGTTTGGCTTGTGTCAGGGCTTCTTGGAGTTGTAACTGGTTGCGGCTGCGCAATCGTTGCAAGTAAAGTCTAAGGAGTACGTAAATGAGAAACAAGGCTGCGGTTACGTAGGCCGCGTAAGCCCAAATGGTTTCGTACCAAGCCGGCAGTTGCGTGAGGCTGAGCAGCGTGACGGGAGCCTGCCATTGTCCGTTACGGTCTGTGGCTTTTACGACCAACCGGTAATTTCCCTTGGGCAGTTTTTGGTAGTAAGCCGTGTTTTCCCCTTCTTGCAGGTAGTTCCAATCGGTGTCGAGGCCTTCCAACCGGTAAGCATAGCGTACTTTTCCGCTTCGAGCATAATCTAAAGTGGAAAAGCTGACGGAAAGGTTGGCCGCTTCAGGTTGCAAGGTAAGCGTGTTCCGGTCGGGCTGTCCGGACACGTACCGTCCGGAAGGATTGAACAGCATACTGCGCATACCGCTTTTGAAGTCGGTCAGCATCACCGCACGTGAAAGAGCCTTAGGGGCGGATGAAGGAGGGGGAGTGACTGATACGAAACCGCCGCGTCCTCCGGCGTAGAGCGTACCGTCAGCCGAAAGGAATGCAGCTTGGTCGCGGAAGATAGGAGTGGACATATTGCCGTCCGAGGAAGTGTATTGTTGCAGGCTGTGGCGCTGTGTGTCGTAGTGGATGAAACGATTGTGGGAGACGAGCCAGAGGTGGTGGTTCCGCCATAACAGATTCAATATCGTCATGCCTTGCGTGTCGAAACGGTCGCTGAAATCTTGGAAAACCGAATCCTTCGGTTGACCGTACAGGATGCGCCCCATACTGGTCGCTACCCAAAAGCCGCCCGAGTCATCGGGACAGAGAAAGCGCGTCTCCTCGTCCTCGTGGTTCTGAAAGGTAAGGGGGTGCGGAATACATGCCATGCGTTTCCCTTCCACCTTTATTATATATAGACGTCGGGAAGTGGAGGCCCAGACGGACACAGCGTCTCTATGGGCAAAGGCGGTAAAGTGCAGGCTGTCGGGCGTGGAGAGCAGGGACGTGCCGTCGGCAGGCTGGCAGAGCATACGCCCTCCGCTACGCAACCAAAGTTTGCCGTCCGATGTTTCTTCCATCTGGTTGGCGGGAACATAATCACCGGAAGCGTCGGACAACCGGATACGGCGGTTTACCTTAAACGTTCCTTGGCCGTATGTCAGCAAGTACACTTGGTTGCGGTGGGGAGCTGCCACCCATAAGCCGCCGTTGGCAGGACTGGATGCCGTGACGCGGGCATCTACCGTCAGGTTCTGGATTTCGGGGGTGGCGAAAACGGTTTTTCCGTGTTGCGGCTCATGGAGGCAGAGGCCGAAGCGGTCTTGGACGAACCAGAAGCGCCCCTGAGTGTCGCGATTCAAGGTGAGCAGATTGGGCATCCAGTCCAAGGTCTTGCGCAGGTCGTCCAACGGATAGTTCCGTATGGTTTCCGTATGAAACGTGAGCAACGTGCCACGGTCGTAAGAACTGAGCCACAGGTTGCCATCGTGGTCTTTCAGGATTTTGGTGTACATTTTGCCGGTGTCTATGTGTCCGGGCAAAGCCACGGGCATCAACTTCCCGGCACGGTCGTCATACCGGCATGCGTACAGGTTGTTGTAGGACAAAGCCCAAATGTAACCGAACGTGTCGTCTTGGGCTGTACTGAAAAATTTACGGTCTGCCACTTTTCCTCGTGGTGACTGTATGTCCTGACGGATATATTTCACATGTTTCAAGGTTTCATCGGTCAGGAGTTGCCACAGTCCTTCTCCCCATGTGGTGAGCCAGTACCGCCCGTCCCTGTCTTGGAAAAGCGTGAAAGGAGAGTTGGTCTGTCCCACCGGTGGCAGGTGGCGCAGGTCTTGTGTACTGTCCGTATAGACGAAAATCCCATTCGACGTGCATATCCACAGGCGTTCTTTTCCTTTCTCATAAAAGAAAGAGTTGATGTAAGACGGTTTGCCGTTTGGGGAAGGCAGGTTGATGGAGGTATATTCATGGTATGGAAAACGGGATTCCAATAGCCGGTCGTTCAAGGCTATCCATATACGGCTTTTCCCGTCGGAACAAAGAGAGCGGATATGGGCTGTCTGCAACGGAGCTTCGCCCGGTGTGGTAATCCGGTAAGTCCGTTTGTCGATGAGGTTCAGTCCTTTTCTCGTTCCGATCCAAAGGTATGCACTGTCTTCCGCAATGCAGGTAATATGGTTGTGGGTCAGTCGGTTGGGGTGAAGGTAATCTGTTTGGAACGTTTGCAGGCGATAACCGTCGTAACGCGACAGACCGTTCGTTGTGCCTATCCAGACAAAGCCGTCTTCGTCCTGATAGAGTTCCGTCATTTCGTTGGACGGGAGTTCTCCGGCGAACGGGAAGTCCGCCGACCAGATGGCTTGTGCCGGAACTTCCAGGGAAAGTCCTAACCAGAACAGCAATAGGTAGAAAGTATTTTTCATTCGCATCCCATCCGAACTATGATGGACAAAGGTAGTGAAAATTTTGTTTCTGCTTTCGCCTTTGGTTATTTTTGCTTACGAGAAAATAAGATGTTATTTTTGCAGTATGGAAATGATGAGGATGAAGAAATTTTTCTGCGGCTGGCTTTTATGCAGTCTCTTGGTGGTGCAGGCTGTTGCACAATCTTCTTTTCGTGTGACGGGCAAAGTAATAGACCGGACGAGCCGTCAACCGGTGGTAGGGGCTTTCGTGTCTCCTACTTCGATAGATACTGTGCGTGCGGTGACCGATACGGCCGGTGTGTTCGTGTTACCCCACGTGCCGCCCGGTATTTTTTCATTCCGGGTGACGGCGGCCGGGTATGTGCCGCAGGAGACGCCGGATTATATCGTTTCGGCTGTCACGCCCGAAGTGAACGTCGAGTTGGAGGAGGACATCAAGTCGTTGCATACTTTGACCGTACGTCCTAAGTCGTATGGTAAGACGGCTGAGGCTCCGGTGAGCGTGCAGGTCATCGGACTTCGTGAGATAGAGAAAAGCCCCGGAGCCAACCGGGACATTTCGCGCATCGTGCGCGGTTATCCGGGTGTGGCTTTTTCGCCGGTGGGATACCGTAATGATTTGATAGTGCGAGGCGGCGGTCCGTCGGAGAACCGTTTTTATATGGACGGTATAGAGATTCCGAACATCAACCATTTTGCCACGCAGGGGGCTACGGGAGGCTCGGTGAGTATCGTCAATGCCGATTTGGTACGTGAGATTAAGTTTTATACGGGGTCCTTTCCGGCCGACCGTGCAGGAGCCATGAGTTCCGTGCTCGATTTCCGTTTGCGCGAAGGCTCTTCGGAGCGTCAGACGTTCAAGGCTACTTTGGGAGCCTCCGAGGCCGCCTTGAGCGGGAGCGGCCATATCGGGGAAAAGACGACCTACCTGTTTTCCTTACGCCAGTCTTATTTGCAATTACTTTTTAAAATGATAGGTCTGCCTTTCCTTCCGAACTATATCGACGGACAGTTTAAGGTAAAGACCCGTTTGACGCCGTACGACGAACTGACGGTGATGGCATTGGCCGGAGTAGACCGGATGGAGCTGAATACGGATTTGGCAGGAGAAGACGAAGGTTCGGATTATATTTTGAGTTATCTGCCTAAGATAGAACAAGAGACTTTTACGGTAGGGGCTTCTTACCGGCATTATGCCGGAAGACATGTGCAGACTTACGTGTTGAGCCACAATTACCTGAACGACAAGAATCTGAAATATCGGAATAATGACGAGAGTACTGAGGAGAATCTCACGCTTCGATTGCGTTCCACAGAGCAGAAGACCACGTTCCGTGCAGAGAATATGACGACGTTGTCGGGTGGCTGGACGTTGAAAGAGGGTGCGGAATTGAACTACATGGATTATACCGACCGTGAACGCCGTCTTTTGTCGGTCGGGGACTGGTCTGTCTACCGTACCCATTTGGGGCTTGTCGCTTATGGTGCCTCGTTCTCTGCGGCTTATACGGCTCCGGAAGAACGATGGAGTGCGTCGGTTGGGGTGCGGGCAGACGGCAATAATTATTCATCGCACATGTCCCGTCCGTGGGAACAGCTATCTCCGCGCGCTTCTTTCCGTTATGTTTTCTCACCCCATTGGTCGACGGCAGCTTCGGCAGGCTGGTATCACCAATTACCGCCTTACACGGCGTTGGGCTATAAAGACGCGACAGACCGGTTGGCCAACCGGGATTTACGTTATATGAATGTAGCGCAGGCAGCTTGGGGCGGTGAATGGAAAGCCAATGATCGTTGGGCTGTGTCGGTAGAAGGGTTCTATAAGTCTTATCACCGTGTGCCGCTTTCGTTGGCCGATGGGGTTCCGTTGACTTGTAAGGGTACGGATTATGGTGTGGTAGGTAACGAGGCGTTGGTGTCTACGGCACAAGGCCGTGCCTACGGAGTGGAAGCCTTGATGCGTTGGACTTTGCCCGACCGTCTGAACCTGACCGGTTCTTTCACCTGGTACCGCAGCGAATACCGTGCCGACCGTCATGCCGCTTATGTTCCTTCGGCGTGGGACAATCGAGTGATTCTGAACATGAGCGGTACGTATGATTTCCCGCACCGTTGGAGCGTAGGATTACGGTTGAGTTGCATCGGCGGCTCTCCTTATACGCCATACGATGAGGTAGCCTCATCCTACGTGACGTATTGGGATGCGAATGGGAAGTCTGCCTACGATTACAGCCGTTACAATGCAGACCGTCTACCGGGTTATGCCCAACTGGATGTGCGGGTGGATAAAGAATTCTTTTTCAAACGTTGGCGCTTGGGACTGTATCTTGACTTACAGAATGTGACCGTCAGCAAACTACGTCAGCCGGATGTGTTCATGAGTACAGGTGTTGTGTCGAATCCCGAAGCTCCTTTGGAGGAGCAGCGTTATGTGATGCGGCGTGTAGAACAAATAAGCGGGACACTGTTGCCCACGTTGGGGGTGACGGTGGAGTTTTAAAAACGTTCTGGCTTTAACGATTCAGACCATTTGCATGGAGAGTAATATCAATGGATAATTTAGTTTTTCAAATCCAACAAGATAGCGAATATGCGTTCAAACAACTCTATCAAATATATTACGCCAAGGTTGTATCCTTTATTACGGGAATCATAAAGGAGCGTGATATAGCCAAGGATTTGGCACAAGACATATTTATCAATCTATGGCTCAACCGGAAAAAGTTGGATATATCCAGAAACATCCAAAACTATATTTTTGTTGCATCCCGTAATGCGGCAATAAATTACCTGAAGAAGGAACTGGCCTTTTCACACGGCACGATAGAGGCCATACAGGCGGATGTGAGGACTAGTGATACGGCAGAAGATAATCTTTTCGCCAAAGAAATCAGCTTGTTGATCGAAATGGTGGTTTCGGAAATGCCTAAACAGCGGCAACTCATCTATCGTTTGAGCAAGGAACAAGGGCTGAGCAACGAGGAAATAGCCTCAAAATTGGGAATAAGTAAAAGAAGTGTTGAGAATCAAATAAGCATGGCATTAAAAGAGATAAAACGAGCTATTTCTTTTTACCTTATATTTTTATTATGTATGTTATCATGAGTTAAATTTCCGAACTTTGATGTGAGTAACGTCTGTTGTTCTTGTACATAGTAAAAAGAGATGGTTATGGACTATATTCATGAGATCATTAGACGATACTTCAACAACCGTTACTCCAAAACTTTGGAAACCAAAATCCAACATTGGTTGTGCGAGGATGAACAAGTAGAAGCTAAAGATGAGGAGTTGTTTCATTGTTGGAACGAGGTGAAAGCAAATGTTGGAAACTGGGAAATGAAAGACTCCTGGAACAGGATTGCTTGTCGGTTGAATTTCAGGAAAACAAGAATGATCCGGAGTAAATACGGATATGCCGCAGTTTCTTTCTTATTTTGTATACTAGTAGCCTCCGTTTGGTTTTGGAGAACAGGAGAAGCTGTTTCAACACAAATTATCGCCACTGGGAAGGGAGAGTTCAAGACTATATCCTTGCCGGATGGTTCTACTGTATATTTGAGTTCTTCTTCCGAAATCATTTATCCAAAAGAGTTCAACGATACCGTCCGTTGTGTAGATCTGAAAGGAGAAGCTTGGTTTGATGTCATTCATATTCAGAATAAACCTTTTATTGTAAAAAGCGGATGCCTGAAAACTATAGTAATAGGAACTGTATTCAATGTGAAAGACTATCAGGAGGATGGTCGGGCTACTGCATATCTACGAACAGGAGCCATCGAAATCGTGCCAGCAGAAAGCCCTCAAAAGTACGTATTACATCCGGGGGAATATTTTGCTTATGACAAAGAGACACGGGAAGTGCACGTTTCTGTAGGGGAGCCGCCTTATCTGTCCTTCCGGCATTTTACATTGGAAGAAATAAAAAACACACTCGAAAAGAAATTCAATGTCTCTATTGAGTTAGACGGGACCTCGAATGAAAAGTATACGCTCGAATTTGATTCGGCAACGACTGTCTGGGAAGTGTTGAAAACCCTGTGTGTATTGGATGGGAACCTGTCTTGGGAAATGGCAGATGATGAAATGATAATAATTCATGTAAAAACGAATGCACGATGAAAACAAAACTATTCTTGACTATTTGTGGGCTTTTTCTCATATTAAGTTGCCCTTTGTATTCTCAGCATCTGGATAAGGCCGTTTATTCCGTCGAGGGGCTTTTTAACACATTTGAGTTCCTGGAAGTGATAAAAGAGCAGACTGGTTATAGAATTGCTTATAAACAATCCGATTTGAGAGACGAAAAGAAAGTTAAACTGTACTATAAGAATAAACCTCTGGACGTTGTCCTGAAAGATGCACTGGCAAAATACGGGCTGTCGTTCGTGATATATGGAAACCAGATTATCATCAAAAAAGAAACTCCCTTGTCCAAGGGGGGGATAAGTGGCACGGTAAAGAATAAGTCGACACTTGTTCCTTTGGAATATGCCAACGTCTTATTATTGGATGTTGATAATAATCAAGTAAAAAGTACTTTTACGGATAGTTGCGGCTGTTTCTGGTTCCCGAATCTAAAGGTTGGACGTTATCAAGTGAAAGCAAGTATGATTGGCTTCATGCCTACGCTTTCTGATTACCTTGTCGTTTCTTCTTCCGGCGAAAGTCGTTCAGATTTGTTTTTAAACGAGGGGGCGGAAGAGATGAATGAAGTAACGGTTGTGGTAACCCATTCACGCAACAATACTCAGAATATTATGTCCCTGGCAGGAGGAAGGACATTGAGTATTGAAGAGGCAAACAGGTTTGCAGGAAATTTTGACGACCCGACCCGGTTAGCTTCATCGTTTGCAGGTGTAACTACTGGTAGTGTGAACTCCAATGCGATGGAAGTAAGGGGAAATGCACCTCAGTTCGCACAATGGAGAATGGAAGGTGTCGAGACGCCTAATTTATCTCACTATGCAGATATGTCAGGACTTGGAGGAGGTATATTGACAGGATTGAGTTTGTACACCACTGCAAACTCGGATTTTTATTATGGAACGTATCCTGCTGAATTTTCAAATTCCTTGTCTGGTATCTTCGACATGAGAATGCGTGTGGGAAATACTACGGAGTTTGACCATTCGGTACAACTTGGTATTTGGGGGATGGATGTATCCTCAGAGGGGCCTATCAACCCAAAGTCCGGAAGTTCCTATTTGTTCAATTACCGTTATTCATATTCTGGGTTAGCTGACAAAATCAGCGGTTCAAAAGAAGGGCTTGACTATCAGGATCTGGCATTCAAGGTCAACCTGCCTACTCGTCATGTCGGGACTTTTACGCTATGGGGAATAGGATTGTTGGATAAAGTTGTCCAAGAACCGGAAGAAGACGAGGGAAGATGGGAAACTTATACAGACCGTGAAAAGCAGCAAGTAAACATGCAAAAAGGAGTTTTTGGTGTAGGGCATAGTATATCCTTAAAAGATGATGCTTATTTGAAAACCAACATAGGCTTCAGCTATTCAGGGACTAAAGTCAATAATCATATATTCGACGATAAGTTAGATTGGGTTCCTGCAGCGTTTGCAACAAAACATGAAACAAATGTACAACTTAACTCGTATATAAACAAGCGTTTTAATTCTTGGCATACTAATCGTACAGGTGTTAGTTATACAGGAATATTTTATGATATGGACTTCAATATAAGTCCGTCTTCCGGTTTGTTCAAGCCCATGGAACGATGTGCTTATGGAAGTGGGCAAAGTAATGTTTTCTATGTTCATTCAAGTTCATTATTTCGGATAAACCGTTCCATAAAATTGAGCGCAGGAATAGGGATGCAATATTTTGACTTGAACCAATCGTGGTCTATTGAACCGCGGTTGAACGTAAAATGGGACTTTAGTCCGGAACATTATCTTTCGTTCGGTTATGGCCTGTTTGGTAGAAGGGAAAGAATAGAATATTATTATACTAATATACCAATGCATACAGGCATTGACAATATCCATTTGAAACTGGCAAAAACACACAAGATGAATTTGACTTACGATTGGATGATTAATAGGGACCTGAATCTTAGGATTGAGCCTTATTTCCAATATTTATATGACCTGCCGGTAGAAAATAATTCATCTTTTTCTATTGTCAATTTCAATGCGTTTATTCTTGATAGGCGACTTGTCAGTGAAGGTAAAGGTAAGAATTATGGTATAGACTTGTCTTTGGAACATGGTTTGGAAAAAGGGTGGTATTGGATGATAAATGGTTCTATATTTAAATCAAAATATATGGGAGGGGATAAAATATGGAGAAGTTCCCGCATGGATAGGCTTTTTGCCATTAAGGTGCTTGCAGGGAAAGAATGGATCTTAGGAAAAAAAGATAACAAGATTTTAGGTGTCAATGCGAAGCTGACTTTCCAAGGAGGTGAACGCTATACTCCTATCGACTACATAGAATCAGGTAGCACTCATCAGATAGAAGAAGATGAGACAAAAGCTTATTCCTTACGGTTGCCTCCGTCGTTTATTTCGGATTTGACCATAAACTATAAGATAAATAAGAAGAAAGTGGTTCATGAGATATCATTGCAATTCTTAAATCTGAATGGGTTTAAGAATACTTATTATCAATATAATATGTTGACTAATCAAATAGAAAAGAAACGGAGCGCGACATTGGTTCCGAATCTAAGGTATAAATTGTATTTTTAAGAAATGGGCTTTGTCTGTTAAGGTCATCCGCTGAATCCCTTCCCCTCTCCTTGGAGGAGCAGCGTTATTGCAGTTGCTATGGCAAAGATACGAATTTGCCATTTGAACCCTTATTTTTAATGGGGTAGAAATCAAAAAGATTTTTTCCATTCATTCAGAAAGGATTGCGGACTTACAGCCTTCATGTTCCAACGGCACGATCCGGTAACGGTTGCCCTTTTCCGTGTGCCGTCGTTCCACGCCTGCGGCCACGAGGGCGCGGCTGAACTCCTGCATGCCGATGCTCGTAAGCGTGCCCGGCTGACGCTTGCGCAACAGGGCGATGAGCTCGGGAAGGGAAACGGACAGGGCCTCTTCGTCCGGACGGGCGGCACGGAAGTGGCGGGCAAAAGCCTCTTCCGCCGGACAAGTACGGTAGAAGGCCACGTTGGCATGTTGGATTTCCGCTTCTTCCCCCGCCGTGAACCAGTAACGCTCGCCGCCGAGGAGCATGGCTTTTAGTTGGGCGTAGATTTGGGCATGTCCGATGTCCGTGCTGTCGATGGGGCGCTCCACCTCCACGCAGAGGAAACGGCGGCTGCCCGAAGGGTCGGAGAGCAGTTCATGGCTGTTGGACGTGGCGATGAAGGAGGCGATGCGCGGCAGGCGGCGTGCGTCGCGTTGGTAAGCCTTGCGCACATGCAGGCCGGTGAGCTGCATCACGTTCTTCAAGGCCGGATGGCGGCGGACGGGGATGCGGTCGAACTCGTCTAGGTTGATGAGTCCCATTTCCACCAAAAGCTGTTCCATACGGGCGGTGTTCGTCACGTCCACGCTGTCGGTGTAATAGGCGGACAGTTCGGGTGGCAGGAGGTTGCGGCAGAATGTGGATTTTCCCAATCCTTGCCGCCCGCTCACCAATACCGGGGCCATACTGTTGGCATGGCCGTTCCCCACCCCCCATCCATTGCGCGGCCACGGCCAGCATCCATCGGCGGAATCCGCTCACCCACAGCGCACTGTCCGACACGCGCCGTGCCAGTGCGTCGAGGCGGTCTTCTCCGTCCCACGGCGGCAGGCGGTCGAAATAATCGCGGAAGGGATGATAATCAGGCAGGCGGTCGGAAGCCACGAAGCGCGACACATCGCGGTCCCAACAGGGGATGCCCGCCTCGTGGGCGGCGAGGCAGAGGGAGTTGAGGTCTCGTGCCGTGAGGGGGAGGAAAGCAGCCGCATCCTGTCCCTTGGGGCGGAATTCCGCCTGCCCCGTCAGCAGGTTGTGGCGCAGGTCGTAACGCTCTTCCGCGAAAGCGGCCAACTGGAGGTCGAGGTGGGCAGGCGCGTTGTCTTTCGCGTCGTGGGCTTCCGCCTTCCGAGAGGTCGGCCTCGTGAAGGATTCCGGTCGCGATTCGGCGACTGTTATTTCTCCGATATGACCGGCCACGCTTCCGGCAACTCCCAAACGTCCGGCTTTTCTTTCTGATAAATCGCTCCCACTCGGCAGAGCCAAGCGAGCTTGCCTCTGCGCTCGTTTACTCGCGATTTTCTCCGCCCATCGACGTACCGCCCTCCTTACGATTTGTTTCAGTTCCATGTACTTCGGTTTTTACGGCAAAGTTAGGGGCCGCATGGCGGAGGTTGCACATTTGTGCGCGTTTCCGCTCGTTTGTGCACATTTCCGCACGTTAGTGCACGTTTCTGCGCTCTCCGTGTCGTCCTTCCTCAAAGAAACCGGATAGCCGTCGGACTCGATACTCTCCACATCTTTCCCTCTTCCATACTTTTCCGGAAAATGCCTTTCATCTTTCAGGATACATAGTAAATGGTTATTATATAATGTGTTATGGACTGAAGAATTGAGAGGTCGTCTTTCAGCTTCCTTTCATGGTGGAGAGCCGTAAAATGTTTGGCGCAGAACGTTTTTTCATTCTCAGCCAAACGTTTTATCGTTTGGCTGAGAATGAAATGACATTTGGCTGAGAAATACCTGAAACATCCTTCAGAGCGTAATATAAATATTATGAATGGTTTATGGCGTATTCTGAACGATGAAGGATGTTTGGGTGAAACTCCTGTATAGGGTGGTTTGAATGTTATTGCTCAAGGAGCTCCAATGCTTTTTTCACGAATGGATTCTCTTCGTACATGACGGCGAAGTATTCCGACATATCCCAGATGTCCCGTGCAATCAAGGCTTTCATCTGAAGTTTCAGTTCCGGTAATGTCTTTTGCAGTTCTTCCTCGTCTTTGGGCTTCACGCCTGCTTTTTCACCTTCTGCGAGCACCAGATCGATGAGTTCCTGGGGTGTCTCAAAACGGGTTTTGAATTTGTCGAATGAAGCGTATTCGCGCCGGATCTTCTTACGGTACTTATCAATAAACTTAAGGTCGGCGTTGACGATGGCACCTTTGGCCGTCAGTTCGCGATGGAACTTGGTGTATCGTGTCGTATCCAACGGTATGAAATAGTCCGGCATGATGCCTCCTCCTCCATAGACGGTACGGCCTTTGCGCAAAGTCTTATATTTTAAGGAGTCGGGGAAGTGGATGCTGTCTGCGTTGGTCAGTTCGCCATGGTTGTAACGTTCGATGACGTCCATGTTATACTTCATCTTATCCCCCATAGTGTAGGGCTTTTGGATGCAGCGTCCGCTCGGGGTATAATAACGTGCTACGGTCAGCCGGATCATAGAGCCGTCAGGCAAGACGAAAGGTTTTTGTACCAGACCTTTGCCAAACGTGCGGCGACCTACCACCAGGCCGCGGTCTTGGTCCTGGATGGCTCCCGTGACGATTTCGGAGGCCGAGGCTGAATATTCATCCACCAATACGATGATTCTTCCTTCGCGGAACAATCCCGGGCCTTGGGCGCGGAATTCTTTATAGGGAGTGCGTAATCCTTTGGTGTAGACAATCAAATCGTTTTTGGGCAGGAACTCACTGGCTATACCCGTCGCGGCATCCATATATCCGCCGCCGTTCTGCTGCAAATCCAGTATCAAGTCCTTCATGCCTTGGTCTTGCAAGTCCTTGATGGCTTTCTTCACTTCATCATGGCTCGTGCTACCGAAACTGGACAGACGGACAAGTCCCACGGTGGGGGTTACCATGAAAGCCGCATCTACGGTAGATACAGGAATCTTGTCTCGCGTGACGATGAATTCCAACCGGTCCTTGATACCGTTCCGCACCACACCCAATTTTACTTTTGTGTCTCTCGGGCCGCGCAACCTGCGCATGATTTCCTCACGGCTCATCTTCACACCGGCAATGGCTGTGTCGTTCACGCTGACGATGCGGTCGCCTGCCAGGATGCCCACCTTTTCCGACGGTCCTTTGGCCACGGGCTGAATGACGACAAGCGTGTCTTCCAGCATGTTGAATTGTACGCCGATACCGTCGAAATTACCTTGCAACGGTTCGTTCATTTTCTTGGTCTCCTCGGCGTTGGTATAAGAGGAGTGCGGGTCCAGTTTGGAGAGCATCCCGTTGATAGCGTCCTCCGTCAGTTTCACTTCGTCCACACTGTCCACGTACAGGCTGCTGATGGCCAACTGGGCCATGGAGAGTTTACGCATGGACTGTTCCATTTCCGACATGTTCCCTTTCCGTTGTGCCGGAGCTGTCCACGGAAGGCAGAAAAGCAAGGCTGCCCAAAGAGTTTTTTTCATGATGTTTGTGCTGAGTTGTTGTTTATTCGTATTCCAGCCCTTCCGGGATATAAGGCGAGATGTCCTTCCCGAAGTGCATAAGTTCTTTCACCATCGTGGAACTGATGAACGCCCATTCCGGTTCTGTGAACAGGATTATAGTCTCCACGCCTGTCAACCGTCGGTTCAGGTCGGCTATGTTCATTTCATATTCATAATCCTTGATGGAGCGTATGCCGCGCAGGATGAAGCGGGCGTGATGGCGGGCTGCGAAATCTACGGTCAGGTCCGAGTAGCCCTCCACCTGGATGCGTTCGTCCCCGGCAAAAAGCTTGCGCAGGGCGGCAATGCGCTTTTCCGTACTTTGTTCCATACGCTTGTATTCATTGATGCCCACGCCGATAATGATGCGGTCGAAGAGCGTAAGTCCCCGTCGTAGCAGAGATTCGTGCCCTTTGGTAAAGGGGTCGAAACTACCGGGGAATATGGCTATTTTTTCCATTGATGAATCTTTATATAGCGGTTTCTGCGGTTTCGTCTTCTTCCGCACGGTCTTCCTCAATGACCAGATTGTTGATAATGAAGTTTTGTCGTTCCATGGTATTCTTGCCCATGTAATATTCCAATAGCTCTTTCACTTGGTCGCTCTTATGCAACGACACTTGTTCCAGACGGATGTCCGGACCGATGAAGTGTTTGAATTCGTCGGGAGAGATTTCCCCAAGCCCTTTGAAACGGGTGATTTCCGGGTCGGGACCTAAGGCTTCGATGGCCGCCACACGCTCCTCGTCGGAATAGCAATAGCGGGTGATGAAGTCCGATTTGGCAGCCTTGGCTTCTTCTTCCAGTTCCTTTAGTTTTTGCTTGCCGATTTTGTTTTTGCGGTTGCGTACACGGAAGAGGGGAGTCTGGAGAATATACACGTGTCCTTTCTTAATGAGTTCGGGGAAGAACTGGAGAAAGAAAGTAATCATCAGCAGGCGGATGTGCATGCCGTCCACGTCGGCATCGGTAGCCACGATGACTTTGTTATAGCGTAGTCCGTCCAGTCCGTCTTCGATGTTCAGGGCGGCTTGCAGGAGGTTGAACTCCTCGTTTTCGTACACCACCTTCTTCGTGAGGCCGAAACAGTTCAACGGCTTGCCGCGCAGACTGAATACCGCTTGGGTCGTCACGTCGCGGCTCTTGGTGATACTGCCGCTGGCCGAGTCGCCTTCGGTGATGAAGATGCTGCTATCCTCCTTCAAGTCGCCTTTGGCATCGTTCAGGTGGATGCGGCAGTCGCGTAGCTTGCGGTTGTGCAGATTGGCCTTTTTGGCCCGTTCGCGTGCCAGTTTCGTCACGCCGGCGATGGCTTTACGTTCCTTTTCGTTTTCGGTGATTTTCTGTATGATGATGTCAGCGATGTCCGTATTCTTGTGCAGATAGTTGTCCACCTGTTCTTTGACGAAGTCGCCCACGAACTTGTCTATGCTGATTCCGCCGTCGGGTATGGTGGTCAGCGACCCTAATTTGATTTTCGTCTGGCTTTCGAAGAGCGGTTCTTCGATGTTGATGGCGATGGCCGCCACCAGTCCGTTACGGATGTCGCCGTAATCGAAGTTCTTGCCCGAGAAATCTTTGATGGTCTCGGCAATGTGTTTCTTGAAGGCACTTTGGTGCGTGCCGCCTTGGGTCGTATGCTGTCCGTTGACGAACGAATAATATTCCTCGCCGTATTGTCCCGTGTGGGTAAAGGCAATTTCTATGTCTTCTCCTTTCAGGTGGATGATAGGATAGAGCCCGTCGTTGGTCATATTGTCGTTCAACAGGTCTACCAGCCCGTTGCGGGAATGGATGCGGCGTCCGTTGAACATGATGGTCAGTCCCGTGTTCAGGTACGTATAGTTGCGCAGCATCGTTTCGATGAATTCGCTACGGAACGTATAGTTCTTGAACAAAGCACTGTCCGGTTCGAAATAGATGAAAGTTCCGTTTTCGTCGGCTGTCGGTTCCGTCGATTCGTCGGTCAGGATTCCGCGTTCGAAAGTGGCCCGGCGCATTTCGCCGTCGCGATGGCTTCGCACTTCGAAGTGCGAGCTGAGCGCGTTGACCGCTTTTACACCCACTCCGTTCAGTCCCACGCTCTTCTTGAATGCCTTGGAGTCGTATTTGCCGCCCGTGTTGAGCATGCTCACCGCTTCGATGAGTTTGCCCAAAGGAATACCGCGGCCATAGTCGCGTACGCTGACCCGCAAGTTGTCCTCTACGGTGATTTCTATCCGTCGGCCGGCGTTCATTTTGAACTCGTCGATGCTGTTGTCTATCACTTCCTTCAAAAGCACGTAGATACCGTCTTCGGCATGAGAACCGTCGCCCAGCTTTCCGATGTACATGCCCGGACGGGTACGGATATGTTCCATGTCCGACAAGTGGCGGATGTGGTCTTCGGTATATTCGGTAAGTATCGGTGCTTCGTTTGGTTTCTCTTCTTCTGCCATAGTGTGTTTCTATTTAAGTGACTTCTGATAGCAACGTCTGTGTTTATGTACCTCTGCGTCTAAGTAAGCCCATTGCCCCTGGCTTTTTTCGTTGGTCTCTAGTTGCGGATGCGTTTCGCCGAACTTAAAGCCCATCTGCTGGCAAATGGGGATGAGGTCGGCGAAGAGCATGGCATTGACCCCTTTGTTCTGATATTCCGGGAGGACGGCCACGAGCAACAAATCTATGATGTCCGAATGCTTGAAAAACAGCGCTTTGACCAAATGGTACCAGCCGAAGGGGAACAGGCGGCTCTTGGCTTTCTGCAAAGCGTGCGAGAGGGAAGGCATACCCACTCCCATGGCTATGATGCGTCCTTCGGCATCTTCTACGACCGTGACCAGCCGCATGTCTACGAGCGGAAGGTAAGTGTTGACGTATTGGGCGATCTGCCGCTCGTTCATTTCGGAATAACCGTACAACGGGGCGTATGCTTTGTTGACTACGTTGAAAATCTTGGGTCTCCATCCTCCCCGGCGTATTTCGCGGGCGCTTTTGAATTTGCGTACGTGAAGGTTGTAGCGTTTGGCGCTCATTTCCGCCACGCGGAAATATTTGTCCATGTGTGCCTGATGATCGCGGTCGGGTACGCGTATCTTGCGCTCCACCCAGTCCACTTCTTTCGTATACCCCAAACGTTCCATGTGTGTCGGGTAATAAGGGTAGTTATACGTGGTGGACATCGTGCTCAACTGGTCATAGCCGCCGGTGAGCATGCCTTCCGGATCCATGTCCGTAAACCCTAAAGGCCCTACCAGCTTGTCGCATCCGTGGGCACGTCCCCAAGCTTCCACCGTGTCCATCAGGGCGCGGCTCACTTCCGGGTCGTCCGTGAAGTCGATCCAACCGAAGCGGGCGTTGTTCGTACCCCATGTCTGATTGGCCTTATGGTTGATGATGGCAGCCACGCGCCCCACGATTTTTCCTTCGCGCAGAGCCAGGAAATAATCCACGTCGCAGAAATCGAAGGCTGCGTTTTTCTGCGGGTTGAACGTGTCGAGCGTGTCTTCCAAAAAGTCGGGCACGGCGTACGGACAGTCCTTGTACAGTTCGTAGTTGAAGCGTATGAACGCTTTCAACTCACGGCGAGTCGATATTTTTTTAATGGTTACAGCAGACATGTCATATATGTAAAATGGTCAATAAATTGCGGCGATGCGCAAACGTGCAAATATAGCCTTTTTTTTATTAACAGTTGAGTAAAATGCTCCGCTTTTCGCTTATCCTCCCTTTTTTTTAAGAAAAAGTTAAAAAAGATTGTTAGCTTCTCGTATTTATCTTATATTTGTGAACTTAATCCAAGTTGAATCATAAAAATATAGACTGATGAGAAAGATAAGATGTATGCTCGCGGTTATGGCTATGGCCATAGGCACGGGAGTGGCTTATGCCGGAGAAGGAAACAGTGAGAAAGATTATCGTCCGTATCCGCACATGTTCTTCGGGTTGAACGGGGGCGCGCAAGTGTCTTTTACTCATTATGATTTCAGCAAGTTGATCACACCGAGTTACGGCGTTTCGTTCGGTGCTTATTTCAATCCGGTCATCGGGGCACGTTTGCATGTGAGCGGTTATGAAAACAAAGGCGGCATCAAGTCTTTAAATGAAACTTACGATTTCAATACGGTGACGGGTAGTGCGGACTTGCTGTTGAACGTGACCAACATGTTCCGTAGCGATAAAGATCGTGTCTTTAATCTTATTCTTCTTGGAGGTGTAGGATTGGCAGGCGCATGGGACAATGACGATTTCCACGCGTTGGCTGCCAAAGCAGCCGAGAACTATCCGATGGCATGGCAGGATCGTAGGCTTTCGCATAATGTGCGCTTGGGAATGCAGCTCGATTTCAATATCGCCAAACATTTCGGGCTGAATCTGGAATTGGCCGCTAATAACAGAGCCGACCGTATCAATTCTAAAACGACCGACCGAAATGACTGGGCTGCCACAGCTTCTTTAGGTCTGATTTTCAAGTTCGGGCAGAAGAAGACCGAAAAGATGGCGGAAGAGCCGGTTCCGGTGGCAGAGGAATGGGCTACGCGTACGGATACCGTTTGGTATGACGACATCACGTATAGGGACGTGCCCGAAAAAGTCACTTATGAGGACAATATTTACTATAAAATCCGTTTGAGCGAACCGGATCCGGCTTCAAAGATTCAGAAGATAGCCGATTTCGTCAAGGCGCATAAGAATTGCAGCGTGCAGGTAACCGCTTATGCAGATAAAGCCACGGGAACACCGGAGTTGAATATGCAATATTCCAAGGAACGGGCGGAGAAAGTCGTTGCGGCATTAGTGAAGGCCGGTGTGAGCCGATCTGTCATTACTTCCGAATATAAGGGCGACACCGTGCAACCGTTTGCCGAGAACGACAAGAACCGTGTAGCTATCGTAAAAGTCACGGGTGAGGGCGTGAAGAAGGAACAAGTGAAGACGAAGAAATACAGATTGGAAGAGACCCGTTACAGGGTAAAGTAACAGAGTAATTTTTTTCATGAGGAAGGGGTCGGCTGTGAAGCCGGCCTTTTTTATTGGGGTTCCGCTTTCCGGCACCGGAGCAGCACATGCCGTCCGTCGGCCAACGTCGTGGCGAAGAGGTAAACGTTGCCTCCCTCTTTCAGTTTGAGGCGTTTGCGGAGTCCGGCTACGGTGTCCGGAAAGTTACGGACGGTCAGATTGGCTTGTCCGAGGCCGTTTAAAAGTCCTTTCAGTTCCTTTTTGCCGAACCCGTAGCAACCCTCTATGGCAAACGCCCGCCCGGGAAAATCCTTGCAGGAATGGTCCGAGGTGTATAAATGGGAATTGGGATGCAGTTTCCGCAGGCCGTAACGTGTGGCCAGGCTGCGGAAGCCGCCGCACTTCATCACAGAAGCATTCGGCTCGTAGAGAAATCGGCCCGGCGTGTCCGAATAAGTGCATGCGACCTCCTCCTCTTCAGTCAAGGTGAACGTGAAGGTGGGGGCTTCCGTGTCGAGGTTGACGCAATGGCACGCCGTCTTTTCCGGCTTTTGCCGTGTCACGACCAACAGCAGTTCCTTGCATTCCCCTTGTACGCTGACAGCGTGGACTTCGGCCACGTGTGCCAAGGTGCGCAGGGCCGTCCGGATGTCCAGCATGGGGGAGAGCTTGATGAGGCTGAAAGCCGCCTTGCGGCGGATGGCTTCTTGGAGGATGGATAAATCCGGCTCGCAGTCTTCTATGGCCACCGTCTTGCGCCCGACGGTGTCGCGCCGTGCCGGGTCGATGAAGCAACAGGCGGCGTCGGGCCATTCGTCCGGCGAAAGGGAAGAGTCGGTTTCTCGGATTTCCGCTTGTGCCAGTCCCAACGTTTTGAAGTTATGTGCTGCGATACGGCACAATTCCGGTTGGCGTTCCATGTAGACAGCCCGGTCGAACAGTGGAGCCAGAAAACTGAAATCGATGCCGAAACCTCCGGTCAGGTCCATCAGGGTATGGGGAGTTTCCGTGCCGTCGTTGTCCAACAAGCGTTTTACGAGGGCTTGTTTGTACCTTGCCGTCTGTTCCGAAGAACATTGTTCCATCGGGAGACGGGGCGGATACAGTATCCCGTCTCGTTCCGCCCATGAGGGGAGTTTGCGCCTTGCCGTCTGCCAACCCTCGATTTGTTGCAAGGCCATGCGCAGGTCCACGTTCTCCGGGGCCGGTTTCAGGGCCAGTCGGCGTACGTCCTCCTCCCGGTGTGTCCGGATGAAGTCTTGTGTCTTTTCGTCCAGCATGTGTTTTATGGGATGGGTTTATAATGCGCTTTGGCTTCGGCGCGCGTGATGAAATTGAAATGCCACCATTCCGTGCGCAGGGCTTTGAACCCGGCTTGGCGCATGACCCGGCGCAGCAATTCGCGGTTGCGCCGGGCTTCCGGCGTGAGTTTGCCCAGCTTTACCATTTCCGCCTCGTTGTCGATATGGGCCAATTTGCCTAAATAATCTATTTTCGTGCCCATGGGCAGCGTGTCGCCTTTCACGTCGCAGAGTGTGAGGTCCACGGCCATACCGTAATTATGCAATCCCCCACCGTTTTTGGGATTGCTCACGTAGATATTCTTCGGTGTTCCGGCCACTACGTTCCACATTTTTTGCTGGATGTGCATCGGGCGGGCTGCATCGTACACCTTCAGGCTCAGTTCCGGGTGGGAGGCTTTCAGGATTTTTTGGGCTTTGGCCAGGGCGCGTGCGGCTTTCGGGTGCAGGTAAGCTTCATGCAGATCGGTGTAAAGCACCCGTCCCGTGAAGTTGTCCGCCCGTGCGTACATCAGGCTCACGCGTATCGTGCTGTCCATGCTGCGGACATCCACGAAGCCCGACCGTTCCATGGCTTGCGCCGTCCGTCCCGGAGTTTGAGCACAGGCGGTACTTCCGGCTAAAAAGCATGCTAAAAGGATATTTGGAGTGAACGTCATATTTATGGGGTTGTCATTTTGTACCGCAAAGATACGGATTATGCCTTAATCATGGGGCGAATCAACAGGGTTTTTGCTTGCTTTTTGTCAATTTTATCCTTGTCGTTTTATGGCTTCCAGAAGTTTTGTCGGCTCATGGAACGGTCTGTTTTTCACACAAACTTCATTCTTCTGCTTCTATTGCGCATTTCCGGTTTTTAATCTCAGCCGAACTGAAAATCGTTTGGCTGAAAGAGATTTTTCGTTTGGCGCAGGGCGGTGGTGAGTTGTCGATATTTTGGGCCGGAAATGTCCGTCCGGCGGCGGATGGAAAGGCTTTAAATACCTTGTAAATCTCTATTTGCCGAGAAAAGACGTACCTGAATGGAATGGCAGAAAGAAAGGAAAATGTTTGCAAGGATGACGCGCCCGGGAGTTTCTTCCGCATGGTGCGGGGAGGCGGGAAACGAAATGGCAGCCGAACGGGGAAACGGCTTTCTTTCCGGGTTTCCCTGACGGCGCGAGAATCGCTTGAAATCTTCTACGGCGGATTTTCCCCGGAATACGCGCCGCATTTCGGATGAAAATGACAAAATGTCAAAACGGCTTAGGGATTGCCAAAGGAGGTCTTTCCGGTTACAAGGGAGCACTGCGGATGGGAGTAAGGAGGGGCTTATATACCTAAGAAAAAGGATTTTGCCTGTCATACCGAGAATATCTTGAAGATTTATTTGTTTCTTTCAACCTTCTTTAGTATTTTTGCCCTTGTACTCCTGCGTTCCTATTTTTCATGGCGAGGACGGATGGGTTCAGTGCCGTGATAAGGATGGGAAAAGCTTACGCCGGGCCTGAAGGAAAGAGGTTGTGCTCGGAACCGACGGCGGGTCTTGGGCGAGCCGGAGCACTATATATTGGGAAAAGGCGTTTACATGCGTCTTGTCTTGGGCTTATCAGAATCTCGCAAGTTCACAGTTTGGTCAAGATAAGGCAACAGTAGATGTCCTCGGGATGTGTTTTATACGCATCCCCTTATATTTGGTATATTCACCTTAATTATTATATAAGGTGTATGTGCCGGGTATGGGGGAATTGTATACATATCGGCGTGGGCTTCTGCGTTGCTCGTTCTACCAAACTGGGCAATGCGAGAGCCTTGATAAGCGGGATGAGTAACGGGTACAGACTCTCACGCTTTTTTTCGTATATAATGATGTACTAACTGGATTGATTTGCGGGGAGAGTCGGCAGATATGGCGAAAAGAAATGCTTTTGTCGCCTGAAACGGTCGGTGCGGCAAATGGCAGGTAGATTAAGAAAATGTCACAACAAAGTTTAAAAAGGAAGTGGGCACTCTGCTTGTTGCTTTGCTGGGGGATAGTGGCAGCCTATGCCCAAAAAGACTTGGAACGCTTGCATAAGTTCACTATCACGGAATTTTATGAAGACCAGCAAGCCACTACGGCCACGTCCGAAGAATACAAGGATGTGGACGGCAGCGGTTCGCTCATGGCCATCATCAAGTTCATGTCGGCCGACCCCACGGTGAAAATCGACAATATGGAGGCTTTCATGTTCAATTTCGGGAATATGAACCATAAAACCGTGCTGCATGGCGATGAACTGTGGATTTACGTACAGAAAAACGCGCGCACGGTGACTATCAGCCGTGAGGGCTATGCCCCTATCAAGAAGTATGATTTGAGGACCACCATCAAGGAAGGGGCGACGTATGTCATGAAGATCACGTTCGACAAAGTGACGTGGAACGTGGAACGTTCCCTGAACAAACAGTTCCTGCAATTACAATTGGAGCCGGGGTTATCTAACGCGGTGGTCACGCTGACACGCGAGGGGGAACGTGAACCTATGGAGACTTCCACTACGGATGCGACGGGCAGCGTGGCGTGGAATCTTGAATTCGGTACGTATTTCTATGGTATCAAGGTGCCCAATTATGTGGAGGCATCGGGGCGGGTGAAGCTCACGACCTCGGACAGCACCTATGTGGAAAAAGTGAAATTGACCCCTAATTTCGGTTATCTTGAAATCCAGGATCCCGGCAACGCTTCGGGGGCTAAAGTCTTTGTCAACAATAAGGAAGTGGGCTCCGTGCCTTACAAAAGCGATGTCAAATGGGATTGCGGCACATACCAACTGCTTTTGGTGAAGGACCTTTATAAGAGTCATACAGAGGAGTTTACCATCAAACAAGGCGAAACCACGGTCATCAAGCCGGTGTTGGAGTCCAATTTCGCAGAAACGACACTGACGGTGGAAGGTGGAGCGGACATCTATATCGACGGGATACGCAAAGGAGCAGGCCGTTGGGCCGGTCCTTTGAAGGCGGGTACTTATCTGGTGGAATGCCGCAAGGCCAACCATCGTAAGACGCAAAAGGAAATCCACGTGGAGGTAGATGTGGCCAGCACCATCACACTCGACCCTCCTATACCCATTACGGGCTTCCTTTCGGTGAATTCCACTCCTGTGGGCGCACAAATCAAGATTGACGGGAAAGATTACGGGGTGACTCCGAAAATCATCCAAGACTTGCTTATCGGTCAACATAAAGTAGAGGTGTCCATGGCAAACCGGAAACCGGAGGTGCGCGAGGTGAATATCATGGAGGGCAAGGAAGAGCAACTGAATGTGGAATTAAGCTCCACGGCCCTGATTTCATTTTCCAGTACACCGAGAGGGGCTTCTGTACTGATAGACGGCACGCTCGAAGGCACTACTCCGTTCACGAAGGAGATGGCTTCGGGTAATTATGACATTCAGGGGCGGGCTTACGGTTACCGTCCTTTCCGCCGCAAGATGTACATCGACGTGGCTAAACCTGAGGTGCATTTCAAGATGTCGCGCCAACTGATGAAGCGAAGTGCGTTCTATTTCGGTGCGGACGGGCAGTTCGGTGCGCTCGCGGCTGTGGGCGGCACGATGGGGTTCTATGCCGGTAACGTGAATGTGGAAGCTTTCTACATGAAAGGTTTCGGCAAGGAGACCGTATTCTGGAACTCTACGGGCGAGAACGAACAGGCAGCCCCTTGGACGGAAGAGGAACTCAAACTGAAGTTCATCGTGGGCGGAAAGGCCGGTTACGGTTTCATCTTGGGTACGCGGTTCCGCATGACCCCTCAAGTAGGTTGCAGTTATGTGGGAGTGGAAGGAAATAACGGGACTTCTCTGTATGCGCTTTCGGGTACGGCAGGGTTGCGCCTTGAAGCGGCCTGTACGTCACACATCGGCATCAGCCTGACGCCGGAATACGCCTTCAAGCTTGCCGAAGCCGACGGTTATAAACTGTTGTCGTCCGTAGTACCAGCCATGAAGGACTGGAGCGAGGGCTTCAATTGCAAGATCGGGGTCTATTTCTTCTTTTAATGACTTGAAAACGCACAGATGGTTATGAAACGAAAAAGAATAGTGAAATGTTTGTCGGGATGTCTGGCTCTGTTGGGGCTGACGGTGTCCTGCAATGACGAACTTTACATGGGAGGCGTGGGAGTCGTGCCTGCCACGAAGGCTTATTACTTATATACGAATATGTTAGGCTTCAACCTGCCCGATACCGTGGTGAATCCCTCCACGTTCAACGTGGAATGCCAAAACGTGCCGTGGCGGTTGGATGTGGCCGACGAATGGCTTAAAGTTACACCGGCCGAAGGCAACGGGGAAGAAGATACGACCCTCGTCAGCGTGGGGGCGGACATCAATCCCTCTACGTATTACCGCATGTCGGTGTTCAGCCTGGAGGCGGTCATGGACACGTCGGTTTATAAATACAGTCAGCAAATCTGGGCGGCGCAACAGGGTAATACGGGCACGTCGTTGACCGTGTCTTGCGAGGTTCCGCTACGGCTTCGTGCATCCGCTTCGTCGGAAACCTTCACAGTGGATACGAACGCGCCCAAGTTCGGCCTGCGGACCGATGCCGATTGGCTTCAGGCTACGGCCTCCGGCAATGAAATCATGGTGACGACCAGCGAGAACAAAACGGAAGACGTGCGCGTGGGTTATATCTATTTTGATACTTACGGGCAAGAGTGGCAAAACTCTTCCGAGACGATTTTCACCTATTATTTGGAAGTCCGTCAGGAGTCTCCTGAATATTCCTTGTCCGAAAGCAGTCTGGCCTTCCGCAATACGGCGGGCACGAAAACGGTAACGTTGTATTGCGACTTGGGATGGACGGCCTCTACTACTGATTCTTGGATTCAGGTCAGTCCTTCCTCCGGCTCGGCGGGTACGGTGGAACTGTCGGTGAGCGTGACGGAGAACGGTGGAGTAGAGGAGCGCTCCGGAGCCGTCAACCTCCATGTGGACGGTGATTTCCTGATAGAGATTCCGGTGAAGCAGTCGGGCTTGTATATGGACATGACGGAAAGCCGGTTTGATTTTGAATCGGGTGCAGCTTCGCGGACTGTGTCGATGTCCACCAACCTGTCGTTCTGGAACGTGTTGGAGAAACCGTCTTGGGTAAGCGTGTCGCCGGAGAGCGGTGAGGCCGGGGAGCATACTCTTACGATAAATGTCGAAGACAATCCGAACACCACGAAAAGAGAAGGACGTGTGGTTGTGGGTAACCAAGGGCTTTCTTTGGCCGATACCCTTTGGTTGACACAAGAAGGCAAATGGTTCGGTTCTCTTGAAACGGTATTGCAGTTTGAAAACGTGGCCTCGTCGAACACGCTCGACATCTCGACCGATGGTGACTGGACGGTTACGACTTCCGACAGTTGGATAGCCGTCAATCCGTCATCCGGGCATGGCAAGGCGCAAGTGACCGTGAGCGTGCAGGCCAACGAGGGCGACAACGACCGTACGGGCTTGTTGGCCGTGGCGGTGGGCGGCACCGTGCAATATGTAAACGTGGTGCAGAAAGGACGTTATTTCACCATCGACCGGGGCTCATCGGCTTCTTTGCCCTCGAAGGGTGGAACCATAGAATTGGGAATTGCCACCAACCAGACATGGACTGCCGTCGTGAAGAACCAGTCTTCATGGTTGGCACTTTCCGCCACGCAAGGGCAGGGCGACGCCAAGCTGGTGATTTCTGCTCAAGATAACCCCAGTCTGGAAAGCCGGACGGATACCATCGTATTCACACCCGCCAACAAACAAGGGGTGAAGTTGGCTGTCACGCAGGCCGGTCGTTACCTGAAGACAGACGCACAGACCGTGTCGTTCTTCTATAAGGGAGGAACATCCGCTCCTGTGACGGTGTCTACCGACGGGACGTTCCGTGTGGAAAAATCTTCCGGTGCCGATTGGTTGGTTGTGGCAACGAATAATAACCTGCTCATGTTTACTGCCGAACCGTATAGCGGCAACGACAAGCGTATGGCTACTGTGTCGGTTTATCTGATCGGTTTGTCCGGCGAGGCATCCGAGGCCAAGATGGTAGACATCGTGGTGACGCAATATTCCAAGAATACCCAGTTCGTACGGGATGACTACAGCGAGGATGTCCGTCTGGACGTGGCGTACAAGGACGGTGCCGTCATTGTACGTTCGGACTATGGCGAGGATAAGGACTTGTCGCCTGCGCCCGGCACATCGGGGGAGATCGGCCGTGAAGACTACGGCGCAGACCAGAATCTGGAACAATAAGCCGCAAGGCATAAAATAAGAATCAAGAACGAAAAAACAGAAGATAAAATGAAAACAATGAGAAAAAGGATGAGCCAACTCTTTGGGCTTGTGGCCGTAGGAACGGCCTTGATGGCAGGGGTATCGTGCAGCAACGACACCGAGGAACTCATGGGGCAGCCGGGAGTGACGGAAGAGACGGAACATACGGCGGTCATGCACCTGACGGGCGGCTTGCAGTCCTACACTCCGAAGCGTGAGACTTCAGCGGAATGGAACGAGGGAGATGTCATTTACCTGCGTTTTTATCAGGCGGACGAAAAAACGGTAGTGTGTGGAAAGGCGGTTTACAATGCCTCGTCGTCGCTGTGGAACATCAGTTACTACGGTAACTTGTCTACTGGCAGCACTTTGAAATGTGAGGCTTTTTACTTTGTCAATGCCACGGCTACGGACAACTATCATGTGACCATGACTCCGATGAGCTGTGCTTATGTGGATGAGGCTGCGACTTATATCGTGGATGACAGTGAACTGTTCGTAAGTGCGGTTTTGGCTCCTAAGACAGCCCGTATGCACATCAAAGGGGAGAAGGATAAGACGGTCACGGTTTCAGGGGTGGTGTACAACACGTCGTTCAGCCTGACGGACAATGTGTTTACGACATCTACGGAAGAGGTAAGCACGCAGTTTGAGGCCGATGGCTATACACCTTATATATATTGTTCGTTGGGTGAGACCAACGTAATTACACTGGATGACCTTTATTATAAGTATACCAAGACTTTCGATCCGGCCAAGTTTGCGGCCGGCGAGAGCGGTTACATGGTGATGCCGTCCCAAGTGGAGAACAAGGGATGGACCTCTGTTTATTATTATCCCGAAGAGGCCGTGGATTTGGGGCTTAGCGTGCGTTGGGCTTCTATGAACGTGGGGGCTTCGGATCAGTATGACGATGGAATCTACACTTCGTGGGGGGATGCCTATGGCACGAACACGTCTACCAGCAGCAGTTATAATAAAGACGTACATGAAATAGCTGGGAATCCGGCTTACGATATCTCAACGAATCTTTGGAACGAGCGTTGGCAGATACCGACAAGAGAGCAATGGGAGGAATTGGTAGAAAAATGTATTTGGACATATGCTTATGATTCAGAAAGGCAGATTTACGGATATACGATAAAGTCAGAGAACGGGAATTCCATTTATCTGCCCATGTATAGGTATGTGACAGGTACGAATGTCCCGACGGGTGAATCGACTTCTAACGGTTACTATTGGTCGGCTACGGAGAGCAGTGGAACTTCTGCTTACTACTTGAGCTTGGGTACAGGAAATAGTTTTTCTGCCAATTTGACGCAGAGTAAGTATTACCGGATGCCAGTCCGTCCGGTTCTTGTAAAATAATGTGACTCCATGAAACGACGAATAATAATCTTGTGGTTGTTCCTGTTGGGGCTTGTTCCTGCCCTGAAAGCCCAAAACTGGGATTATATCCGTACGTCCGGTGAATATTATTACGGTTCCGGTACGGGGAAGACGGAAGCTGAGGCAGACAAGGCGGCACTGAATGATTTGGTGCAGATGATTGCCACGCATGTGTCGAGCGACTTCCAGATGCAGACCGACGAGACCCAAGCCAACGGAAATATCGACCATAAGACCTATGTGAGAAATTGCGTGAGCACTTATTCCTCCTCTGCCTTGACCAATGTGGAGAAATGGACGGAGGGGAAAGAACCGGAAATTACTGTGCGGCGTTATATGCTGCGTTCGGAGTTAGACAAAATCTACGAAAAGCGTAAAGAGAAAATACGCGACATGGTGGCCATTGCCGACGGGGCATTGGAGAAAGCCAAAGTGGATATGGCCCTGCAATACTATTACTGGGCTTACTCCTTGGCACGTTCCCTGCAACATCCCACGGAAGCGAAGGATGAGGCCGGGCATAGCTTGGTGACGCTGCTTCCGGTGAAGATACGTGGAATATTGGAAGACATCAGTGTGGCTTTCGATAAGCGCGAAGGAGATTGTGTGGATTTAATCTTCAATTACAAAGGCCGTCCTGTGTCGGGGTTGGATTTCCTTTATTCCGACGGGCGTGAAGAGTGCGACGGGGCAGCGAAAGACGGGCGTGGCATGTTGGAAATGGCACCGGGTTATGAGACGGAGTTCTATCATCTTGACATTGAATATGAGTATAAGAATCTGGCACGTGGGGACGATGAGTTGCAAGCCGTGTTGGACGTCGTGGCGAAGGCAGCTTTTCCGGAGTCCTCGGTAAGCGTGAAAGGCCGTGCGGCGCAAGACGGCACTTCGGTTGCGGCTTCCCAGCCTGCGGCACGGTTGGCTACTGCAAGTGTGGCCGCTACGGATGCCCCGGCGGCAGGTCCTTCCCCGTCGCAGACGGTGGACGACGATGCCTTGTATTGTGAAGCGATGGAAAAGGTGTTGGCAGCCATCAAGTCTCGTAACTACGTAAAGGCCAGTTCATGTTTCACTCTTGAAGGTCTGGACGTATACAACAAACTGATTTCTTACGGTACGGGACGTGTGGTGGGGCAACCTGATATGGTGTATTACCGCAGCAGTAACGGGCAGGTGGTGGCACGTGGGCTACAGATGTCGTTTTCGTTCATGAACGGCAAACGGAAAAAAACGTTTGTGGAAGACGTGGTATTCACATTCAATTCGGACAAGAAAATCTCCAATGTGGCTTTCGGATTAGGGAAAGTGGCAGAGTCGGATATTCTGAACCGTTATGCACCCGGATGGAAAGACGAAACCCGCGAATTGATCATGGAGTTTCTGGAAAACTACAAGACGGCTTATTGTTTGAAACGTCTGGATTATATCCGTGACATCTTTGCCGACGATGCCGTAATTATCGTGGGTAATATCGTGAAACGTAATCTGGCCAAGGTTCCGGAGGATCGTGCCATTTCGCTTGAAGGGCAGGACATCATCAAATATAACCGTTATGACAAGGAGGCCTATCTGGCCAACCTGGCCCGTACGTTCAAATTGAACGAATTCATCAACCTGCGTTTTACGAACAATGACGTGCAGTGGTTGGAGAAATATGAAGATGCGGAAATCTACGGTATACAGATAGGGCAGGAATACACCTCTTCCCGTTACGCGGACAAAGGTTACCTCTTCCTGTTGGTGGATATGACCGACCATAATGCACCGCAAATCAAGGTGCGTACGTGGCAGCCTAACGAGGTCTCGATGTCGAAGATATTCAGCGCAGGTGATTTTTATAACGACTAACACTATTCATTTTAAAAACATGGTATTATGAAAAAGATTTTTGTATTATTGGCCGTGGCGTTCATGGCCGCATCGGCAGGTTACGCACAAAGTGCGATAGAATTGGCCAAACAACAACGTGAGTTGGACAAGGTGAATATGGACATGTTGAATGCCAAACCGTCTAAAACTGCGAAGAAACAGGAGAAGCAATATAAGAAAGACGGATGGGTGGTACCCGCCGGCAGTTTGTCCATGGCCAGCCAGTTTACCCGGGCGCAACTCATGCGGCAGGAACTGATGGCTAACGATGCGGGTGAACCTACGTCCCGCTACATACTCCATGAGGCAACGGTGACTTCCGGTTCGGAATCTGTCGGCTACTCGTCTGCACGTGCACAGTGTCAGGCCGAGATAGCCAGTCTGTTGGAAACAAAGATAGCTGCGGCTATGAAGCGTAAGCAGGACAATGCCGAGAATTCGGCCATTGATGCCACCACAGTGGGCAAATTCCATGAGCGTAGCAAGGCGATAACAGAGGCCACGTTGTCGATGATGACTCCTGTGGTACATATTTACCGTGTATTGCCGAACAACAATTATCAGGTGCAGGTAACTGTGGCTTATGACAAGAAAGTCATGAAAAAGCAAATGAAACGACAGTTGGCAGAGGAACTTGAAGCGGAAGGTGACGGCTTGGACAACGAGTTGGACGGTATCGTGGACGAGGTGCTGAGCGAAAGTTATGAATAAAAAGGCAGGGTATGAAAAGGGCACTGATTGCAATGGGTATGGCATTGTGCTTTTTCGGACAGGTACAGGCTCAGAATGATGACTTCGGGGATGACTTCAAGGAAGATTTTGAATCTTTCCGACGGGCTATCCATAAGGATTTCAATAACTTTCGGAAGAAGATTAACAAAGAGTATGCCGAGTTTTTGAAGAATCCGTGGGAAGAGTTTACAGAGAAGAAACCTCTCGTCATTCCCAAAGAAGACGATGTGCCTCCGGTGATTTACCCTGAAGAGGAGAGGAATAAGCCTTTCCCCGCCCCGGAGCCATTGCCTTATGATGTGGTCATTCCAGTTCCCAAGCCTGCTCCACAACCCAAACCCGTGGAACCCATAAAGGAAAATCCGGAACCGATGCCGAAAGTGGATTTCTTGTGGTTTGGCACTAAGTTAAGCGTACGGTTCGATACCTCATCGGCTTTGCAGATGACAGGCGCAAGAGAAGATGTGGTTTCTGCTGCGTGGTTGGAACTGTCAGGGCAGCAGTACACCAATCTTGTTTATGATTGTCTACAGTTGCGTACGGAGTATAAGATGGGCGATTGGGCTTACCTTGAGATGTTGCAGGCTGTGGCCGAAAAACTCTTTGGAGAGGGTACGAACGAATCCGTTTTGCTTATGGCTTACTTGTATTGCCAATCCGGCTACAAGATGAGGTTGGCGCGCGATGATTCCGGCATTTTGCATATGCTTTTCGCATCTCGCCACATCATTTACGACATACCGCATTATAACGTGGGAGGTGAGAGGTTCTATCCTTATGGGGAGTGCCCTTCGAGCATATATATCAGTGACAATGCATTTCAGGGGGAACAGAGCTTGTCCCTTTGGTTCGCTGCATCTCCAAGGTTGGCTGTGTCTGCCACATCATCACGGACGCGTCAATCCGAGCGTTATCCGGAGGTAAAGGTAAATCTGTCCTCGAATAAGAATCTGATGGACTTCTATTCCTCTTATCCCACTTCGATGGTGGGCGAAAATTTTTTAAGCCGCTGGGCTATGTATGCCAATACGCCGATGAGTGAGGATGTGAAGCGTCAGATATATCCGGACTTGAAAGCTGCCATAAACGGATGTGACCAGTTGACGGCTGTGAATAAGTTGCTGAATTTCGTGCAGACGGGCTTCGAGTACGAGTATGACGACAAGGTATGGGGAGACGACCGGGCTTTCTTTGCAGAGGAATCCCTTTACTATCCATATTGTGACTGTGAGGACCGTAGTATCCTTTTTACCCGTCTGGTACGCGATTTATTAGGGCTTCGTTGTATCCTGATTTATTATCCGGGACACCTGGCTTCGGCTGTAGAGTTCTCGCAGTCTGATGCCGTGGCGGGCGATTATATCTCGTTGGAAGGACGTAAGTTCGTGATAGCCGATGGTACTTTTATCGGTGCACCGGTGGGCAAGACGATGTATGGTATGGATAACCAGGCAGCCAAGGTAATTTTGTTAGAATAACAGTAGGGCTCTTTTAAGTGGAATTTTTATAACTGCGCGAGGATGTCTTCGGCAATCTGTTCCGCCGTCAGGTGATTGTCGCGGAGGAACACCGTCACGTCGAAGCGGTCTACGAACTCCTTGCGGGCACCGAAGTTGAGTACTTTTATGGGGCTTGTGCCGTAGTAGCGGGCGATTTTCTCACCGAATCCGCCGTCCAGTATGCCGTCTTCCAACGTGGCCACGAGGGCGTGGTCGGTTTTCAGTGTGTCTAATAAGGTGTCGTCCGTTCCGGTGATATAACGCGGGTTGACGAGAGTGGCTTCTATACCGGCCTTTTCTTTCAGGATATGTGCGACGGATTCGCCTAACGGGAAGAAGGAACCCAAAGCGAGCAGGGCTACTTTTGTTCCCTTCTTTACCATTTCATAGCGGTTCAATTCGCTGTAATCCGTGGCTATTTCCCGGTCGGCATGCGTCAGTCCGAGTGCCGGTACGCGGATGGCTACGGGGTGGCTGTCTTGCCGCAGGCTCCATTCCAACATGGCGAAGTATTCTTCCTTGCAGGTCGGGGCAAGATAGACCATGTTGGGGATGTTGCCGATGAGCGGGATGTCGAAGAAACAGAGGTGCGTGATGTCGTTCATGGCCGAGAGCGAGCTCCAGAAGACGAGCAGCGTGGCCGGGTTGTTGTTGATGCAGAGGTCTTGCGAAAGTTGGTCGTAAGCCCGTTGGATGAACGAGCTGCATACGCCGAATACCGGTTTTCCTCCTGCCTTGGCGATGCCGGAAGCCAAAGCGACGGCGTGTTCCTCGGCGATGCCTACGTCCACGAACTGCCGTCCGGCTGCCAACCGTCTGTCTTCGGTGAATCCCATGATGGTGGGTGTTCCTGCCGTGATGCCTACCACGCGGCGGTCTTCTTTCATCTTCGCCAACAGGTAGTCGGCAGTTAGCGTGCCGTAGTCTTCTCCGTCGTCGGACTTGTGTTTGGGTTCGCCGGTCGCGATGTCGAACGGAGCGCAGTAGTGCCATGGCTCCTTGTGTTCTTCGGCCGGGCGGTATCCCTTGCCTTTCAGGGTGTTGATGTGTACCACGACGGGGTGGTCGATGTCTTTCACCTTTTGGAATGCCGAGATGAGGCTTCTGATGTCGTTGCCTTGGTCTACGTACAGGTAATCCAGTCCCATGGCCTTGAAGAAGTTGCAAGGGCATGTGCCTTGGCTTTCACGCAGCTCCTGCAGGTTGCGGTACAGGCCTCCGTGGTTTTCGGCGATGGACATCTGGTTGTCGTTGACCACGATGATGAAGTTCGTGTCCAATTCTCCTGCGTAGTCCAATCCCTCGAAAGCTTCTCCGCCGCTCAGCGAACCGTCTCCGATGACAGCAATGACATTGCCTTTTTCGCCTTTCAGGTCACGGCCTTTGGCCAGTCCTCCGGCCAGGCTGACCGAGGTGGAGGTATGGCCGATGACGAAATGGTCGTGTGCGCTTTCCGACGGCTCGGAGTAGCCCGACACGTCGTCGTATTTTTCCGGATCGAGATAAGCCTCTTTCCGTCCGGTCAGCATCTTGTGGGGATAGCTTTGGTGGGACACGTCGAAGACAATCTTGTCTTCCGGCGAGTTGAACACGTAATGCAGGGCGATGGTGGCTTCCACCATGCCGAAGTTCGGACCGAAATGGCCGCCGTGGTTGCTCAGGCGGTGCAACAATGCTTCGCGCATTTCTCCGCCCAGCAGGTTGAGTTCTTCCAGAGACAATTTTTTCACGTCTTCCGGCGAGTTGATGTTTTCTAATACCATAGATAATTTTGTCGTTTTGAAATGATGGTGCAAAGATACGCGGTTTTACCGGGAAGCCTGCTATCCGGATTACAGGTTTTTTTACCTGGATTACGGAATGGAAATCCTAAAAAAACAAAACGTGCCGGCTTTTCCCGACGCATGGCTTTGCCGGGCTTCGGGATATGTGTAAATTTATGCCGGTTAATTTAGATAATTCCATGATGAAACACATGAAACTGAAACTTATTGCATTGTTGTGGGTTACGTTTGCCGTGGTCTGTACTTGGGCAAGCGATTCCGTGGTTTGGCACCATCCCGTGGTGGGCTATACCCATTCTATTGTAGAGGTAACCAAGGTGGTGCTCCACGCGGACCGCACGGAAGTGTCGTGCCATGTACATTACCCTTCAGGTTATTGGATTCAAATCCTGCGCACGACGGAATTGCAAGCGGATGGCCGGAACTTTCCCGTGAGGGATGCCTCGGGCATTCCCCTTGGGGAACGGTACACGATGCCTGAGAGCGATGAAGTGGACTTTACGTTGACATTCGATGCCGTGCCGCTTGGGACGGTAAAGATGAATCTGGTAGAACCGGGAGGATGGACGGTTTACAATATCCGTCCGGAGGATTATCGGCCCGAAGGGATGGAGGACACCTATTGGCGCGATGTGCGTACGGGAGATTGGTTTGTCGGCTTTTCCGGCGACGGCGTGATATACGACGGTAAGGTTTGGAGTGTCGTGAGCCGAGAGGAGCGGAGAGACGGGCATGGCCAATGGGTGATTGCCTATGGCGGAGAGCAGCTCGCTGTGGAGGTGGGCAAAGAAAAACGCGGCACGCGTCGCATCACCGTGGGCAAGGAACCGGCCGTGGAGTGCAGTCTGATTACGGGGGCGGCGTTGCCTGACTATCCCGTGGAAGACTTGCGGGAGGGGTTCAAGGACAACGGTTACCGTGCGGACGACAGCGTGACCATTGTGGGTTGGATGAAGGACATGCCTGCCGAGGCGTGGGAGAAAGGGCGAAGCGTGGAAATATTACGCAACAACATCTTTACGGACAAACAGGAATCCTTTGTGGCAGCCATGGATTCGACCGGGCGTTTCTCCGTGCGCGTGCCGTTGGTCAACACGTCGGAAATCTATATCGACATAGGGCGGAAGGGTATCAACACGGTGGTGGAGCCGGGGGAGACTTATTTCCTGTTGCACGATTTCTCCACCGGTCATGTGCTTTTCATGGGAGAAGATGTCCGATTTCAAAACGAATTGCAGGCGCATCCCCCTTTGTACGTGGATGGTTATCTCCGGAAAGGGCAAGGGACGGTCGATGAATTCCGGACACAGATGGAGGAAAAGTACCGGCATGCGGTAGAGGAACTGTCACGGCGTGTGGGGGAGCATTCCAACCTTTCGCGGCGTTACCGTTACTTTATGGAATCTTTTGCTTTGACAGGGTTGGGCCGTTCGATGATGCAGGCGCGGTTTGCGGTGCCCGATTGGCAGTTGCCCGAAGATTACGTGGACTTTGTCCGGACAAAAGTCTGGCAGCGTCCTCCCAAACCCTATACGCTTTGCCAGAATTTTGGCATATTGATGAGGGATTATATAGGCCATTCTTCAAAGGCGAAAGACAAGGCGAGGGGCAATGCCGTATTCAATGCCTTCAAGCGTTTGCGGCAGCAAGGTGAAATCTCGATGACGGAGGAGGAGGCAAACACCGTGGAGGCTTATCAGTTGGCCATTAAGGAACTACAAGAAAAACTGAATGCGGAGCCGTCGGATTCGTTGCGTCAACGAATGGTGGTGGAGTTTGGGAAAAGTGATTTGGGGCAACGTTTCATATCGCTCTTCAAACGTTTCGAGGACGTTTTGAACGAGGAGGTATTGGCGGATAACATAGATTTCTGGAAAGAAAACGCGGAATCGGCGGGGTGCGACAGTATCCTATGCCAAATCCATTTAGCCCGGAATCTTTACAGGCAGATTGATAACATACGGAAACCTTTGCCGGACAAGATGATGACAAAGGCCGAACGGGAAATCAGGCTTGAGGGCGGATGGGATATCGTCAGTAGGGAACAGGAGAAGTACGTGGCTATCCAAAACCGGGACTTGTCCGGAGTGGGCAGTCTGAAGTCGGCAGAAGATGTGAAGGACGTGACCGGCGGCGAGGCATTGTTGCGCAAGCTCACGGAACCTTATCGCGGCAAACTCGTATTGCTCGACATTTGGGGCACTTGGTGCAGGCCGTGTAAGGAAGCCTTGTCTCATTCGCATGCACTGTTCGAGCGGATGCGTCCTTACGGTGTGGTGTTCCTTTACTTGGCTAACGGCTCTGCGGAAGATTCGTGGAAGAACGTCATCAAACAATATGACGTGCTGGGTGACAATGTGGTGCATTATAACCTGCCGGACGACCAGCAGCAGGCCATAGAACAATATTTGGGCGTGAACAGTTTTCCTTCCTATCGTCTTATCGGTGTAGACGGTCATGTGCTTGACGTAAATGCAGACCCTCGTAATCTGGGCGCGCTGGAGGGGCTGGTAAAACGGTTGGTTCTACCCGAGCAATAATCCGGTACGGACTACCGAAGGACAGTCGTAAAAACGAACAGAAAGGAAGTGCCGGAAGAGAGGCTATCAAGCCGAGGCTTCCGGCACTTCCTTTTTGGGGAAATGATATTTCCGTGTGAGGTTATTTCTTGATGACTTTGTGTACGATGCAGTTATTCGTCCCGTTGTGGAATTTGAAGATGTAAATTCCGGCAGGCAGGTCGGCAAAGTCGATAGTGCAGTTGCCTTCCGTCAAAGTCGTGCGACGCACACGGTTTCCGGCCAGGTTGAAGATGTCGGCTGTTTCATAGGTGTTACCTTCGATACGCAGCGAGCCGTTAGCATTGGGATAGAAGAGTGGCCCGTCTTCGTTTTTAGCTTGTCTGATGCCCGTGCCGTCCTTTATGGTGAACTGGATTCTCGGGGAAACTTCGTCATAGGAATCGTTAATGAACAGGGCGCTGAAATAGTTTCCGGGTTCGAGCGTACCGGCTTTGATGCTCACGGTTCCTTCCGTGGCTCCGTAAGTGTAATAGAAGCCGTCAAGCTCGTCCACGTTGGGGTCTTTGCCTTCTTTGTAGACACCCACCCAGTCTTTCGGTGTACCCGGACCGTCCTTGTAGTGGATGAGAATTGCTTCATCGGTGGAGAATTCCGTCTTGTCGGTAGACAGCGAAGATATGTCTTTGCCTACAGAGAAATAAACTCGTTCACGCGGTTCGAAGTACTGTCCCAAGGTGAAGTAATTCAAGAAATAATATCCTTTGGGCAGATCTTTCGCCAAAGTGAGTGTGCCTTCGGTGTTTCCGCCGAGGTAATCCCATGAGTCGGATGTATCGGATGTACCGGGAACTTCTCCCCGCTTGTAGATGCCGATCCAGTCGTTCTTCAGGCCCGGTGCGTTGGAGTAGGTCACCACGATGTCTTCTCCTTCTTCGAATTCGCTCTTTTCCAGACTGATTTGCGGTTCGGGACCGACATAGAACGGGATTCTTTCGCTGATTTCCGTATATCCCTCATCTTCAAATAGCACGGCATAGTATTCGTTGGTTTCGTCGATGGTGAAATTCATTGAACCGGATTGAGCCGGGGTATATTTCCATTTGTACGAAAGAACGGAATGCGGTTCTTCTCCTTTGCGGTAGATGCCGATCCATGCGTTTTGACCTTCAGGAGCATATTTGTAGTCGATGGTAATGGTTTCTCCTGGTGTTACGCTTGTGTCCGTTATAGATATGGAAGGTTTACCTGCTATACTTCCTTCTACGGTGAACTGTCTGGTGTCCGACCATTCCGACCATTCCATATTGGTATCGCGGTATCTCATCCTTACGTAATAGGTACCGTTTATCAGTTTGTTTTTCTCAATGGTAAGTTGAGTGATGTCTATATTTTCATTGAGGTCAATGGGGATGTGTAAGGGGTTCCCCGTAGAACCGTAAAGGTCTTCGACGTCGCGTACCTTGTTGTATTCTATGGTAGAAAAGTCTTGGTTGAGTGAGAATTGGTATTGTACGCTATTTAGTTGTTCATTCGTAGTGGTTTTATATGGACTTCCTTTGAACGTATAAGGCAGGGTGATGGTCTCTTCTGTTATTTCCTTGATTTCCGGCTTTTCCGGAGCAGCTTTACCCAAAGTACGACTGAAGGAGTCAATTAGAATATTGTCCACTACCAGTTCCTTGTTACCGATGGCATAGCACTCCGCCTTCATTTCTTTTTTATCGAAATCAAACTCCAGAATCTGGTAGCTCCAATAGTCAATGGTTTTTTGTACGTCGTCGTAGTCTTGTTCGGAAGACATGCCCCACATTTGATCCCAAGAGGCAGCACCGTTAATGATGTGATATAGCGGATAATCGGTCAATTGTCCCCTATGGTACAAATGATGGTGGCCTCCGTAGTTCAGTACGTGCTTCGGGGTTTCGGACAGAATGGGTATGATTTCATTTCTAACCCATGTCGAGATGTCACCGATGTATTGCTCGGCTTGGATAGGCCGATGGTTTACGCTGATAATGAAATCTACTGAATCGTCTTTTTTGGCAGCATCTACAATTTTTCTCACCCATTCTTTTTGGGCGTTGCCGGTATGTTCAGTGGACAAAACAACGAAGAGGATACGGCCGGCTTGGTAAGCGTAATAGTTTTCCGTGCCACTGCTGATACCTTGGTAGGTAAGGTTCTCATAGTGGTAATGTGCGGCATATCTCTGCATACCCGGGTCGTTATAAGTTTCATGGTTTCCCACGGCTGTCATGATAGGGAGATAAGGTGACATGAGTTGCGATTTGAACAGGTGTATCTGTTCGTATTGGTCCAATGTACCTACGTCCACTTGGTCGCCGATATTCATAATCATGTTGATGTTTTCGGTAAGGTCGCCATATTTTTCTTCGATCTTACGTTGTGCTGCTTTCATTAGCCACTCATATCCGCTTCGGCTTTTGATTTGGTGATCGCCCATTAACAGAATGCGCATGGGTTCATGGCTTTTGGGGGTCGGCATGGTGCGGAAATGGCATACTTCGCTTTTCTTGTCGTCGCTGATAGCTTGGTAATAGTACACCGTGTTGGGTTGCAGTCCGGTAAGGCGGATGGAGTTCCAATAATATGGGAAACCGTCTTCTGAAAGATTGTCAATGGTACCTTCTAAGGTCTGCGTCAGTTGGTCTTTTGAAGTTCCGTAAATGACTTTAGGGGTGTTTTCGAAAGAGGTTTTCCAGCTAATCCAGATGGCGGTGTCTTCCGCGCTTTGGAGGTAAGGTTTCGTCATATCGGCGTAGCTACCGGTTTTAGGCTCCACGGTCAGCCGGTGTGCCACGACTTGTCCACAGGCGTTTTCACCTTCGGCCGGTGTGTAGTAAATGTCAGCTTCGGAGTAATCTTTTCCTCCTATATTTATTGTCTCTCCCGGAGCGATGGTGTGATCTTGTATGCTTTGCACGTAGCGGCAGAATTTTATAGGAGCCTCCAAGGTATCTTTGTGTTCATCGGTAAACGTTCTTATCAGGCGGACCGGGCTGTCTTGTGATAGAAAGGAAGATGAAATTTCGACGGAAGGTGTTCCTTGTCCCGATACGACTTTGCAACCGATAGGAGCCGTCCAATCATAACGGGCGACAGTTTCATTCTTGGGAGCCTCGAACGTGGATGTCTCATTGATTTTCATGACAGGGTTGCCTTCTATGCGGTCGGCTTGTGCCTGGGCATATCCGCAAATTGCTAACGAAAGCAACGGAAGTGTCAGCATTCTCTTTTTCATTCTTTTTTCTTTTAAAGTTTATGTTATCAAGTTTTGATGCAACAAAAATAGAGTAAACTTATTAAGAGCCAGTTGCGTTGCTTTTACATTCTTTTTGCAGGGTAGAAATACATCTGATTTCACGTAGAATCTTCGTAAACAGCGCCGTGCGACGGGCTTGTGAAGTAATATAGTTGAAATAAAAAACGGCTTACGAATATCTTTCGTAAGCCGTTGATTTTTATAGTGGACCAGTCTGGGCTTGAACCAGGGATCTCCAGATTATAAGTCGCAAATAATTGATTTTCAGTAATTTGCTCTTCATTTCTTTTCAGGCTCATACTCCTTGATTTCCAAGCCTAAAGGTAGTATTTCTTTTTCAAATAATCTCTCTTGTTTTCTTCTATTTTCTTAAGATGTGTGCAAATTGTGTGCAATTAGATTTGCACGGTACATGTATATTGGGTTATGTCAATAATAGGAAGTTTGCTTCCTGCATCATTTACAGCTTGCATAAATTCAGTACATTCTTGTTGTGTCATTTTCTTTCTGCAATAAGCGTAATATAGAAAATCAAGAGTTGTTAAATAAGTTATGCAGTTCTTTGAACAGTAGTCCTTTATATCTCTTAAATTACTACTCCCCAATACATCTTTATTGTCCCTACAATATACCATACAGGCACTCTCTCCCTTTCCCAATACTCGTTGCAATGAAAAATATTCTTTTATTGATTCTCCTTTTGGAGCAAATGTTTCTTGTTTCAATTTTGGAAAATGGTGAAGATAGTTGTCTATGAATTTTTTCGTTTTATTATTCTTTGAAACTTCATTGTAAACCACATCCAATACTATATACTCATATTCGGGGAATATATCCGGTAATAATGAAAAGTTACCCGCTTCTATAAAATGGATAATCACATCAGCATCGAGTACTATTTTCGTTTTCTTGTGTCCCATTGATATTTATTTTACCAAGCAACTCCATATAATGGCTTTCCGAGATTTTCTCTTTATCGAATAAATTACGTGCTTTTTCTCCAAAATCACCGATAACCAAACCTTCATTTGCAGCTTCGTATAAAGCCGTATCATATCCGAAGCATCTTGCAGAGTTTTTTACTCCTACTTCAGCAAATTGGGAACGTGTACTTTCTGAAATGAGGCCTATATTTAACAATCTATACAACAAGGCCGAACGAGAAACAGAGAAGTAATGTTCAAGTTTCAAAATTGTTGCCATAGAAATGCTTTTAGTCTTTAATTCATTTTCCGGTACCAGTTGGCAGATTCCGGATTCAGGCATTAATAATAAAGAAGCAAACATGTCGGCACTTTGTTCTACAAAGTTCTTGCTGTATCCGGGGTTGCATTTGTGCGGTGTAGGCTTTTCTTCTATAAACAAGTGATATAATTCGTGGGCAATTGTGAAATGCTGTCTTCCACGTGGCTGATTGGAATTGATAAGCATAAAACGATGCCCGGAATTGTCCTTTAAACACATGCCTGAAAAATTGTCAGACAGAGGTCTGAACACTGTAAGTATGTTCAATTTCAAAAGCAGACTTTTCAATGTGACAGGCTCGGATGCGCTAAGCCCATTATCTGTGCGAAATGCTGATACTTGTTTTTCTATGATAAACTTATTCGGCTTCATTCTGTGCAATTCGTTCCATTTTAAGATATGATTTCACAATGTCCTTGAAATTTGCGATTTCTTTTAAGTCATTATCTTCCAAATCAGAAATTCTGAAAGCAGTAGCCATAATTTCATTATCAGCTTGGATATTATCTTCAAACAAAATGAAAGGTTCACAACCGAACATGTTTGAGATTCGTTCTAAAATATCATACGGAACTTCCCTAGTGCCTCCTTCATAATTACTATATGCAGAACGCTCAATCCCAATAGATTTGGCTATCTGTTCTTGTGTGAAGCCAGACAACTCTCTAATCTTTCTTAGATTTTCTCCAATAATTTGATTTATCGTTCTCATGAGTGCCTCTTTTAGTTCTGTGGCAAAATTACTTTTAATTTATTATATGAACAAATATTGCCACGATAAGTTTGCTTATTTATAGTTATCTCTATAAATTTGAAACAACAGATTATGGAGAAGAAAGTCAAATCAAAGAAAAATCAGAGATGTCTGTGCTTTATTTGTTGGCAAGCCATGTGCTGGCATGAATCAAGTTTGCGATATATTAAGGTATATGAAAACAGGAAAATTGTGATGTACATACTTCTCGCTTGATTTTATTGCGAACAAAAGGGATAACTACCGGTGTGTAGCTTATCCCTTTTATTTGTATTATACTATCGGTGAAAAGCCTCAACTGATAAGGCAATAGTTATGAAAGAAAGAAACGAGATGAAATGCGATGTAATTTACCGGTGTGTTTCGTTTATCATTGATTATCAGTACTTCTCGGAAGCTGTGTGCAAATTGTGTGCAATGAACTTTTGTGTGCAAAGAAAAAGCCGCTACAAATCTCTTTGTAACGGCTTGATTTCCTTTGTTTTATGCTTTGTGGACCAGCCTGGGCTTGAACCAGGGACCTCCAGATTATGAGTCTGTTGCTCTAACCAACTGAGCTACAAGTCCGAAACAACTTCTTTTTGAAATTGCAGTGCAAAAGTAATATGATTTATTGAGATATGCAAACAATAAAGGTAAAAAATGGAGGGAAAAGCTTTCAATATTGCCGGAACTATTGTATTTTCGCATCGTGGAATGATGTATGAAACAGAAATCGCATATAATTTAAGGTAAAGATGAGTACAAAAGAGACTGATTGGTTGAGTGTCGGTTTGAATGACCGGCAAGTAGAAGAGAGCCGTGCCCGTCATGGGAGTAACGAACTGACCCCGCCAAAACGCCCTTCAATGTGGAGGCTTTATCTGGAGAAATTCCAGGATCCCGTAATACGGATATTGTTGGTAGCCGCCTTGCTGTCTTTTGTAGTCGCTTTTGTGGAAAATGAATTTGCAGAGACCATAGGAATCGTGTGTGCCATATTGTTGGCTACAGGCATCGGCTTTTATTTTGAGTACGATGCCGCCCGTAAATTCGATGTGTTGAATGCTTTGGGAAGCGAGGCGCTTGTACGGGTTGTACGTAACGGACAGGTGTGTGAGGTTCCGCGTAAGGAACTTGTGGTGGGAGACATCATCATGTTGGAAACCGGAGACGAGATACCTGCCGATGCCGAGTTGTTGAAGGCTGAAAGTTTGCAGGTGAATGAATCGAATCTGACGGGAGAGCCGGTTACGCGGAAAAGTACGGATCATTCGGATTTTGATAAAAATGCCCCGTATGCCACGAATCGATTGATGCGTGGCACGACCATTGTAGAGGGGAGTGCTACGGCTCGTGTGATAGCTGTGGGCGACCATACGGAGATTGGTCAGGTAGCTCGCGAAGCGACGGTGCTGACCGGTGAGAAGACCCCATTGAACAAACAGTTGGACCGTTTGGCCGGTTTCATTAGTAAGATAGGCTATACCGTGGCATTCCTTACGTTTACGATATTTACGGTACATGGTTTGATGGAATATGTCCCCAAGGTCGATATGTGGGGGAGTGAGAACTATTGGCATGTGTTTGGGATGGTGCTGAATAATTTCATGATGGCTGTGACGTTGATTGTCATGGCTGTTCCCGAGGGATTGCCGATGGCTGTGACGTTAAGTCTGGCATTGAATATGCGTCGTATGCTGAAGACCAATAACCTGGTACGTAAGATGCATGCTTGCGAGACGATGGGGGCCATTACGGTGATTTGTACGGACAAGACCGGAACATTGACACAAAATCGCATGACCGTGTCGCAAATGCTGATGCAAGATGAGGATTCGGCACTCTTGGATGAAGCTATCGCCTGCAATACGACTGCCTTTTTGAATGAATCCCGTACGGAGGGGTTGGGAAATCCCACGGAAGTGGCTTTGTTGCTTTGGATGCAAGGGCGCGGTTCGGATTATATGAAGGTGCGCCAAGGAGTGGAAGAAGTGGCTCGTCTGCCTTTCTCTTCAGAGCGGAAATATATGGCTACGATAGTGAATTCCTCCGTGTTGGGACGAAAGGTTGTATATGTGAAAGGGGCACCGGAAATCGTTTTGGGACTTTGCCGGGGTTTATCGGAAGAGCAAATTGCAGGGTATCACGTCCAACTGAAAGACTGGCAGATGCACGCTCAGCGTACTTTGTTGCTGGCTTATAAGGAAGTGGCGGATACGGAAGATGATTGTGCGGCTTTGGTACAATCCGGCGGGTTGACCTTGTTGGGCTTGGCGGCTATTAGCGACCCCGTGCGCCCGGAAGTGCCCCAGGCCGTGGAGAACTGCTTGAAGGCCGGGGTGCAAATCAAGGTCGTGACGGGCGACAGCACGGGTACCGCTGTGGAAATAGCCCGTCAAATCGGTTTGTGGAAAGAAGGAGACGACGAAAAGAAGAATTGCATGCGGGGTGTTGACTTTGCTGCGTTGAGCGACGAAGAAGCCCTGCAACGTATCAAGGACTTGAAGGTGATGAGCCGTGCCCGTCCGTTGGACAAGCAACGGTTGGTGAAGTTGTTGCAGACGGAGGGAGAAGTCGTGGCTGTGACCGGCGACGGGACGAACGATGCTCCGGCGTTGAACTTTGCCCAAGTCGGCCTGTCGATGGGGTCGGGGACTTCGGTAGCCAAGGAAGCCAGTGACATTACATTGCTTGACGATTCGTTCCGTAGCATCGTCACGGCTGTCATGTGGGGACGATCGTTGTATAAGAATATCCAACGTTTTGTCATGTTCCAGTTGACTATTAATTTCACCGCTTTGCTGGTCGTGCTTATCGGCGCGTTCATGGGGACGACTCTTCCGTTGACCGTTACCCAAATGTTGTGGGTGAATATCATCATGGATACTTTTGCGGCTTTGGCTTTGGCTTCGTTACCGGCCGACCCGAACGTGATGAACGAGAAGCCGCGTCCTGTAGGGCAATTCATCATCACACGTCCGATATGGACATCGATATTGGGTTATGGGACAGCTTTTGTCGTGTTCTTGTTGGCCATGCTTCTCCGTATAGAAATCACCGGAGGAATGGATGTATATGATTTGACCCTGTTTTTCACATTCTTTGTCTTGTTGCAGTTCTGGAATTTGTTGAATGCAAAGACTTATTCTACGACAGATTCGGCTTTCAAACATCTTTCCCGGTGTGCCGGCGTGTTGACCGTATTATGTCTTATCCTGTGTGGTCAGTGGCTGATTGTACAGTTCGGCGGGCCGGTATTCCGCACTGTACCTTTGGCGGCCAGGGACTGGGGGATATTGCTTGCTGTAAGCTCTCTTGTATTATGGGTAGGAGAGGCAGGTCGTCTCTTTAAACGGCTTTGCCGGAAAAAAGCAGAATGAAATGGATAAACGGATAAAAAATATTATTTTCGATTTCGGCGGTATTATCGTGGATTTGGACAAGCAGGCAGCGGTTCATGCTTTTGAGGCGTTGGGCTTTGAAGCCCACGCTTATATCAATGATTATGTGCAGGACGGAGTGTTTGCCTTGATGGAAACCGGAGAGATGTCACCGGATGAGTTTTGCACTTATGTGCGGAAGAAAGTCGGGGCGGATGTGAAAGATGAAGAAATCTTTCGGGCTTGGAATAAGATGTTGGTCGGGATTCCGGCTTGTCGCATGCAAACCATCCGTAATCTGCGGACGGATTACCGCACTTATATGCTCAGTAATACGAATGCCATGCACTGGGCATATTCATGCCGTGAATTGATGGCTTCTACGGGGCTGGAGATGGGAGATTGTTTCGACCGCATATTCCTGTCCTTCCAGATGCATCTGGCCAAACCGGACGAACGGATATTCCGTAAGGTGTTGTCGGAAGCCGGGTTGAAGCCGGAAGAGACATTGTTTGTCGACGACTCTTCCGAAAATTGCAGGATGGCAGAGAGTTTGGGTATACAGGTGTTCCATTCCCGGCAGCCGGAAGATTGGTTCAGTTTGTTGGAGTAATGACGGAGGAGAATGAAGTTTATCACGCTTACTGACCCCTTACCTTATCAGGCTTGTGTCGCCACGATTGGTTTTTTCGACGGCGTGCACCGGGGGCATCGCTTTTTGATACGGCAGTTGACCCGTTATGCCGCCGGGCACGATTTGGCTTCCTTGCTGATCACTTTCCGTACGCATCCGCGCCAAGTCATGCAAGCCGCTTATCAGCCTCAGTTGTTGACCACGTATGATGAGAAATGCGAGCAGTTGGCTACGACGGGAGCGGATTGTTGCCTGACGTTGGATTTCACTACTGCATTGGCAGCTTTGTCAGCCCGTCGCTTTATGGCTGAAATACTGAAAGAGAAGTTATCTGTAAAGGTCTTGATTATCGGATACGACCATCGTTTCGGACATGACCGTTCGGAGGGATTTGCGGAATATGTGGAATATGGACGGGAATTGGGGATGGAAGTCGTTCGTGCGGATGCCTTTGCCATGAGCGAGGTGAACGTAAGTTCGTCCATGGTCAGGGCTTGTCTGGCCGAAGGCGAGGTAGGAATGGCGGCACGTTGCCTGACCCGTCCGTACGAAATTACGGGACGTGTGGTTCATGGTTTCCACGTAGGGCATGAACTGGGCTTTCCTACGGCGAATATACAGGTAGAGGATGCGCAGAAGCTGATTCCGAAAAACGGCGTATATGCCGTTTGGGTCAAAGGAAAAACAGGAGGAGAGGAACACGTTTGGGGCGGAATGTTGAATATCGGTCTTCGGCCGACGATGGAAAACGGTGAGAATCGCACCATAGAAGTACATTTGTTGGATTTTGCCGGGGATTTGTACGGTTGTCGCTTGACGTTGAGTTTCGTCAGGCGTTTGAGAGACGAAAGGAAGTTCAGGAACAAAGGGGAATTGGTTCATCAGCTTCGCGAGGATGAGGCTATGGTGAGAATGATTTTAAATAAAGAGCAATAGCTTGGAAAGGAGATTGGTATGAAACGTACGGTTTGTCTGGTGATTATTTTTTTGTTGGCCCAGGTTTTGTCTTCCTTGGTAGTCTTGTTCTTTTTCAATCTTTCGGATCTGCTTCACGAAGGACGTTTGGATGTGAACGCATTGGCAACTTCTCCATCGGCCTTGGGGATTTCTCTGTTATTAAACGGGGCTGTGGTATGGGCGGTGATGACTTTGTTGAGATGGACAGACCGTAAAAGTTTCCGTTTCAGGCAAATAAAATGGCCTGTATACGCCGTCGTGGTTTTATGGATGTTGCCCGTCATATTTATTGTAAACCTGTTGCTGGAGACTTTGACATTAGAGGACTTGAATAAGGATGTATTTGCCACGCTTGTGTATAACCCTTGGGGAGTCTTGGCTATCGTCTTAGTCGGACCTGTTACCGAGGAACTGGTGTTCCGGATGGGAATCCAGCGGCATCTTATCCGGCACAGGATGCGTCCGTGGATGGCCATTTTGCTTTCAGCCTTGATATTCGGAGCCGTACATGGCAATCCGGCGCAAATACCGGGAGCCGTAGTTTTTGGTTGGGTTTTGGGCTGGTTGTACTGGCGGTCGGGTACGATTTGGATTCCGGTGGCGGCTCATGTCTTCAATAACTTTGTGGGTGTTGCCATGATTTGGTGTACGGAAGATACGGATACGACTTTGGTGGAGTTGTGCGGCGGTGCCGTCGCAGCTTCCGTTTGGGCTTTGGCGGCTGCGGTTTGCGGATATGTGGGGTACCGTTATTTGGACAAGGTGCTTGAGGGAAAGGGCATAGGAAGGGGATAAATAATGCCCCGTTTATAATAAACGAATCAGGATGCACTGCCAAGGGAGAGGCTGTGCATCCTGATTTCGTTTAGTATACCCCGTGGGTTATTGATTCTTTTTCTTCATCACGATGGCATCGATGACCGCTACGGCCGTGATGTTCACGATGTCGCGTACGGAACTTTCGAAGTCGGTGAAATGAATAGGTTTGTTCAACCCCATCTGGATAGGGCCTATCATCTCTATTTCGTCTCCATTCAGAGCCTGGAGTAACTGGTAACCGGCATTGGCCGAACTCAGGTTCGGGAATACCAAGGTATTGACCTCCTTACCCTGTAGGCGAGTGAACGGGTACTTACGGTCGCGCAGCTCGTTGTTCATGGCGAAGTTCACCTGCATCTCGCCGTCGATGGGTAGGTTCGGGTAGTTCTCCTGCATGTACTTTACGGCTTTATGGATGCTGGCCGGGCTTCCGCATGTGTCCGTTCCGAAATTGGAATAGGACAACATGGCGATGACCGGTTCGTGATTGAAGAAACGCACGGTCTTTTCGGATAGCCGTGCAATGTCTATCATCGTTTCCGTGTCGGGATGGCGGTTGATAAGCGTGTCCGCCAGGAAGTACGTACCTTTCTTGCTGTTCATGATGTGCATGGTACCGAAATGGTTGTATTCCGGTTGTATGCCGATGACTTCTTTGGCGACCTTGATTGTATTGGAATATTTGGTGTACACGCCCGTGATGAATGCGTCCGCTTCGCCAGTCTCTACCATCATCATGCCGAAGTAGTTGCGCTCGAACATCTTGTCGTTGGCCTCTTCGAATGTATAACCTTCGCGGGCTTTCTTCTCGGCCAGTATCTTAGCATAACGTTCGCGGCGTTCGGCTTCGCGGTCGTGGCGCAGGTTGACGATTTCGATGCCTTCCAGGCTGAGGTCGAGTTCCTTCGCCAGTTTCTCGATACGCTCGTCGTTACCCAACAGGATAGGATGGCAGATGCCTTCAGCCTTAGCCTCCACGGCGGCTTTCAGCATGTTGGGATGGATACCCTCGGCAAACACCACGCGTTGGGGATTGCGGCGGGCCGTATCTCTCAACTGGCGGGTCAGTTTCGACTCATACCCCATCAGTTCCTTCAAGTGGAGGGCGTAAGCGTCCCAGTTTTCGATGGGCTTGCGGGCCACTCCGCTTTCCATGGCAGCTTTGGCCACAGCCATGGACACCTCGGTGATGAGGCGCGGGTCTACCGGTTTCGGGATGAAATATGAAGGACCGAAAGTGAGGTTGTTCACGTGGTAAGCCTCGTTCACCACGTCCGGCACGGGTTGTTTGGCAATGCCTGCGATAGCCCGTACGGCGGCCAGTTTCATTTCTTCGTTGATGGCCGTGGCACCGGTATCCAAGGCGCCACGGAAGATATAAGGGAATCCGATGACGTTGTTTATCTGGTTCGGATAGTCGGAACGTCCGGTAGCCATCAACACGTCGGGACGCGAATCCATGGCGTCCTCATACGAGATTTCGGGTACCGGGTTAGCCAATGCGAACACGATGGGCGACGGAGCCATGCTGCGCACCATGTCCTTGCTCAACACATTGCCGCGCGACAAGCCGAGGAATACGTCGGCGCCCTTGATGGCTTCTTCCAACGTATGGATGTCTGTACGACTGGTGGCGAAGTAACGCTTCTGCTCGTTCAGGTCGGTACGGTCTTTTGAGATCACACCCTTGCTGTCCAGCATGACGATGTTTTCCAACCGTGCGCCGAGCGACACATACAGTTTGGTGCAGGATACGGCCGAAGCTCCGGCTCCGTTCACAACGATTCTCACGTCTTCGATTTTCTTTCCTGCCACTTCCAGCGCATTCAACAGTCCGGCACTGGAGATGATGGCCGTACCGTGCTGGTCGTCGTGCATGACGGGAATGTCGAGTTCCTCTTTCAGACGGCGTTCGATTTCAAAGCATTCGGGTGCCTTGATGTCTTCCAGATTGATGCCGCCGAAAGTCGGCGCGATGGCTTTCACGGCCTGGATGAACTTTTCGGGGTCTTTCTCGTTCACCTCAATGTCGAACACATCGATGCCCGAATATATCTTGAAGAGCAGTCCTTTTCCTTCCATGACCGGTTTACCGGCCAGCGCACCGATGTCGCCCAACCCAAGGACGGCGGTACCGTTGGATATTACGGCCACGAGGTTGCCCTTGGCCGTATAGCGGTAGGCATCCTGTGGGTTCTTTTCTATTTCGAGGCACGGTTCCGCCACGCCGGGCGAATAAGCCAATGAGAGATCCGTTTGTGTGCTGTGGGGCTTGGTTGGCACCACTTCGATTTTACCCGGCTTGCCCTGTTCATGATAGTGCAAAGCCATTTCTTTGGTTATTTTTGCCATTTTGTAATGTTTTTGAGTCTATTTTTTCGTCTAACTGCACGCAAAGATACGAAAAAATTATATTTTGAAGCATGGCTCTCCGGTTTTTCATTATATTGTAAGCTTGTTGCTGTGAAACCAAAAGAAAATGATACCTTTGTAGACTATAAAAAGGAAAGAAATCATGCTGATTAGAATTTATCCGGAAAACCCGAATCCCCGTGAGATGGCCAAGGCCCTTAAAATGCTGAGGGACGGAGAGCTGATTATTTATCCTACCGACACGGTGTATGCCATAGGATGCGATGCCCTGAACGTACGGGCGGTGGAGAAGATTTGTGCGCTGAAGGGGGTGAACCCTCAAAAGAGCAACTTGTCGATTATTTGTTATGACTTGTCCAATATCAGCGAATATGCACAAGTCAGCAACGCCGCTTTCAAACTGTTGAAGAAGAACTTGCCGGGGCCGTTCACGTTCATCCTGCCTACAAGCAGCCGGCTCCCTAAAATATATAAGAATAAGAAAGAAGTGGGTATCCGTGTGCCGGACAACAGTATTGCGCGTGGACTGGTGGATGGGTTGGGGAATCCCATCCTCACGATGTCGGTGCACGACGAAGACGAAATTATCGAGTACTCCACCGACCCCGAGTTGATTCATGAGAAATACGAAGGCCGCGTGGCTTTGGTCATCGACGGGGGATATGGAGGCAGCGAGGCTTCGACGGTGGTGAATTGTGTGGACGACGCTTTCGAGGTCGTACGTCAAGGCAAAGGCGAGCTTCTCTTTTAGAAAAGCCCGCCTCGTCACCTTGTGTCTCTTTCTTCAATTTATTCTTTCTTCAACTGCAACCCTATCACGTAGTGGTGAGGGATATGGGTCAGGATTTCCGCTTTCATTTCCGGGTCTATCTCGTTTTCACCACAGAAACGGAAGAAAGTCGTCCCCGGTTCCGCCCATTCCGAGCCGTATAGCAAGAGGGGGATTTTCATTTCATCGGCTGTTTTTACCGCACGTACGGCAAAAGGTCGCGTGTGGTAACTGATGAACTTCTTTCCGTCGGCCGGATACAACGTGAACGGGAAACCTTGGATGCCCACGTTGGGACTGGAGATACGGATGGCGGCAGTGGTGTCCGTCCTTTCCTCTTTCCTTATATATATGGAAATCTCCTTGATGTTGTCCCATTCTTTTTTCCCGGCGGGGATTTGGTATGTCTCTCGAAAAGCGTCCCGGTGTTCTTCCGAAATTTCATCTAACGAGCGGATGTTTTTGCCCAGGTCGAAGTGGTGCACTTTCCCCGTCTTCTGGTTATTCTTGTATTCTTCCACATAGACTTCCACGTGATATGTGGCATCGAGGAACTGACTCACGTCGAAACGATGTATGTAGATGTCCATGTCTTCGAGTACGTTGAGTACGTCCTGCAACTGGGTGTCCACAAGTTTCACCGTATGGGTGGTCTGGGCCTGCGCCGCAGCGAATAAGGACATGCACAGCAGTGCGGAGACTAATATCCTTTTCATAATCTGCTATTGATGTAAGACTCCTTATTTCTTTAACTCTTCCTTCAATGTCTCTTCCATCAGTTTGTGGTTACGGAAGTCGTTACGCAGCTTGTATGCGCCCGACTTGTCCACCAACACGTAAGACGGGATGCCGTCTATCTTGAATTTGTCGCACAGATAGTCCCATTGTTCCTGGTTCAGTCGGTAGTGCAAGCCTTGGATGTCCGGAATCATGGTCTTGTATTTCACGATGGGAGAGGTTTCGTTGGCAATGTAGATCCATACGAGGTCATCGCTTTTCAGACTGGAGGATTTGAGCGGTTCGTTGGCTTGGATGGCTGCACGGCACGGGCCGCACCAGGTATTCCAGAAGTCCACGAGCACCACTTTGCCTTTGTGGGGCGCGATGAGGGCGTCGAACAGCCGTTCTTTGGGCACGTCGGGCGTGGTTTCCACCTTCGACTTGACTTCCACTGCGGCCAGTTCGTCTTTGGCCTTCTTTTGCATGAGGGTGAACGCTTCGAGGTAGAACGGGTTGTCCATGGCTTTCATTTGGGCAAAGTCCGCATCGGTGAGCGCGACATTCTCCGCTTTGGCTTGGTAACCGGCGATTTGGCGCAAGTCCTTTACCAGTCCTTTTTGGATACCGGCCAGTTGCGGCCAGTCGAAAGAGGATGAACTGGCGGCACGCACATAGTCCGAAAGGTAGATTCCCATCAAGAGTTTGGAATCGTTGATGTCAAACAGTTGGCAGATGGTCTTGGCATCCTCCGGTTTCAGCGGTTCGATACCTTCCACTTTGAAGTTGTAGTCCCATTGACGGTTTGTGTATCGGTAGTTATGTTCGCGCAGGTAATTGCCTTGTGCCATGGCCGAGAGAGCATCCTGTCGAAGAGCGAGCAGTTTCATTTCCTTTTTGAGCGGCGAAAGGTTGCTTCGGGCGATGCTGTCTTCGAGGGTCTTGTAGGTGTCCACGACATGGGCGGCATATTCGGCCGAGGTCATGCGGTAGTCTGCAAATTCTCCAGTAAGCAAGTTCATGCCATAATAAGGACTGTTGTCTAATTGGTTGTCGATGTTATTCAGGTTGGCATACGTGCCCGAGGAATAGAGTCGTTGGAAAGTAGCCGGATATGTCGTTTTTTTCTTTTCCTCGCGGCGGAGCGAAAGGTAATACCCCAATACACGCATGTCCACATACAGTTCAGTCGTTTCGCCTGGAGCCAGCCATGCGCTTCCTGCTGCACTGTTGTTGAGGACTACGGCTGCTTTCGCCGTACCGCATTGCAGGAAACTGAACGAAGCCTTGCCGGTTTCGGGGTCGATGGTGGCTGTATAAGGCTGTTGCGTCCCGAAGAGGGTGTTGACGTAGAGGTTAGCCTCTTTGCCTAATTCCGGACGATAATGCAGGAAATGGACGTTGACGGTCGTGGTGCCCGTTTTGAAAATCGGGTCGGGCATCGCCGTTTCCCCGTCGGCCTGCCGCAAGTCTTCGGGTACTTCGTCCGGCGTGTCGAATGTTTTCTTTCCCGTCAGGTCTATTCCGAAAAGCTTGAAACAGTCCTCACAGTCGGACTCGATGAAGTCGAACGACGGTGTTCCGGAAGGGAGCGGTTCGAAGCGGAGGGTAAAAGAAGCTTCGCCCGATTCAGGCATCCAGAAAAGCGAGTCCGGAGTGATTCCTTCGGCACCGGTCAGCATATACCGTTTTCCCCCGGCTTGCAGATACGATTCCGAAGAAATGCGAATCCAATTGTGGGGACGGTAATACGCGTCGGTGTGCAGGATGGTAGCTGAGTCCGTCAGTTCCACCTTTGCGATGTCGAGTGCGTTGGTATTGGCCGTTTCAATCAAAGGGTATTCCACCGTTTTGTTGTTCGGGCCACAGGAAGCGAGCCATACCAAGAGGGTCAGTACGCCCGCTCCGGTTCTCCACTTGGGAGCATGCATAAAGAAATGATTCATGATATTGATGTTTAAAAAGGGGATGCCCTTTTGGATAATCAGGCATCCCCCGGTTAATATTTTCAGGTATAGGCGCCTTTATTGTTTTACCAATGTCAACGCTTCCGCGCCGTTTTCATCCAACAGGGCAGCCGTATGCTCGTCTTTGACGATAAAGCTTCTCACTTTGTTCATGGCTTCCAGTACTTTGCCTTCTACCGTCATGCCCGGCCCGGCCATCATCGTGGAAAGCAACTTGTCGAACTTCAGTGAAGCGGGTTTTCCCTTTTCCTGTTCGATGCCGCCGTTTACGATGTTGCATCCGGCATTGCCGTGCAATGTCTTTTTGTCGGCATTGAATTCAAGGAACGGTGTTTTCTCCGTCTTTTCGATGTCTTCTACCGCTTCATCGTAGACCTTCGTGATATTCCATTTGCCGTTCAAGGAAGCCAAAGTGGCGGCGGGACGTTTGCTCAGTGTGAACAGGGCGTTGCCGTTGCCGTCTGTCAGGGTCAGTTCCTGTTCCGTACCCTTATAGCCGGTGACGTTTTCCAAAGCTTCCAGCACGGCACGTTCGGTAGCCATGTCGCTGCAAAGCATCCGTGTGGAAGCCACCTGCCCGAAAGACAAGTGCCCGGCTTTGTCTTTATCCACCTGGATGGCTCCCATGATACGGTTACATCCGGCACAGCCGTATACTCTGTTCTCTTTCAGGTTCAGCCCGATAAAAACATCCTTATCGGCCGTAGCCTCTTTTCCGTTTACGGTGATGATATTCCATTCGCCTTCCAATGCACTGGTTTGTAGGGCGTTCTTGCTGCTTCCACAACTGCTTGCCAATACAATGGCGAGAAGGGCTACTCCCATTGTGCTTAATTTCTTCATTTTCATTTTTTGAATTGATTTGATATTGTTAGATGCAAATATACTTCTTTTTCCTTGTATCCTCTTCCTTTTAAGTTGTTTTAATTTACAGAAACGATTGTTTTCGATAGCAGACGGGACAAGGAAAGGCGTGTCGGAAATTACTGTGCAGACTTTACGGTTTCAATCTCCTTCGATCGGAAAATCGTTTGGCTGAGATTGAAAAATCGTTTGGCTGAGATTGATTTTTCATTCTGCTGAGATTGAATTCGGGGGATTTGTATGTGGTGTAATAGGTTTATAATGAGTGATTTAAAATAACTTTGCATTGGAATGCCGATTTGCTTCGAAAAAATGTTATCTTTGCAGAAACGTTTGTGGAAACGAGGTGTGAAAAAGACAGACAAATAAAGATGGGAAAAACAAAATATATGCAGGCTGACGAAGCCTTCTTCAAACTTCTGCGTTTAGGAATCGGGACGTGCCACGACCGTGATGTGGCGTTGGACAAAGCCGGATGGGCGGCTGTGTACGACATGGCGTGCAAACAGGCTGTGGCTGCCATTGTGTTGGATGGCGTGGAGCGTTTGTCCATCATTCAAAAGCCCCCGATGGATGTCGTGATGCCTTGGATCGGATTAGTGCAGCAAATAGAAACCCGCAACCGCAGGCTCAACCGGACGGTCGTAATGGTGTATGACAAGTTTTTGAAAGAGGGAATGGGCACCGTCCTGCTGAAAGGACAGGGTAATTCTTTGTTTTATCCCCGTCCGCTGCATCGTACGCCCGGCGACATCGACTTGTGGATGAACGACGGGCGCAAGGTGGTGGTGGATTATGCCCGGAAGTATTGTCCCGGTGTGGAGGTGGTCTATCATCATGTGGACTTTCCCGTATTGAAGGAGGCTGAGATAGAGTTGCATTTTACGCCTTCATGGATGAACAGTTGGAGGATGAATCTCAGGCTGCAACGTTATTTTAAGGAATGGAAAACGTTGTCGTTGCTTCATAAGGTGCAGTTGCCCGAACGGGTGGGTGAGGTGGCTGTGCCCACTCTGGCGATGAACCGTGTGTATCTGTTGGTGCATATTTACCGTCATTTGTTCGATGAAGGTATCGGTTTGCGTCAATTACTGGACTATCACTTTGTGCTGAGGCAACCCTGTTCCGAAGCTGAGCGGGAGGAAGCCGTGCGGTGCTTGGAGCGTTTGCATCTCAAGCGTTTTGCCGGTGCGGTGATGTATGTGCTGCAAACGGTTTTCGGACTGGAGGACGAGCATTTGTTGGTGCCGCCGTCGTCCGGACGAGGGCAGCGTCTTTTGGCAGAAATCATGAAAGCCGGAAATTTCGGGCAACATGACGAACGCATACGGCACGACGCGAATGAGACGCCTTTCGGACGTTTCCGCCGCAAGGTGTCGCGCAACATGGGATTCCTGACAGATTATCCCGGCGAAGTCCTTTGGAGTCCTTTGTTTAAAATATGGCATTACGCGTGGCGGTCGCATCACGGTTATCTTCCACCGAAGAAATAATCGGGCAACGGTTTGCGGTTCACTTTTGTTTCCGATAAGTCAGAAGAGCCTTCAAGGTTTCGATGTCTTCGGGCAACGTGAGCTTGAAGTTAAGTTCGGAACCGGGTGAGATGTAGAGTTTTTTCAGAGGAAAAACTTCCGTAATCAGAGTGTACAGGGATTGGCTGTGGCTGATTTGGATTTGCTTTGCCCTACGGAACGCTTCTGTCAGGTCGTCCAGACTGAAGGTTATCGGGGTCTGTGCGCGATACAGCAGTTCGCGTGGGATGCACTTTCCCGAAGAAATCCCGTCGGGGCTTACCATGTAGGCTTCTTGGCTGCGGACGGCGGTGACGGCATTTCCGTGTGTGCGGAAAGTATTCAGGTTGAGGCTGATGATTTCGTCCGTCACCAAGGGGCGCACGGCCTCGTGGGTCAGGACGGCAGGGTTCTGTTCCCCCAGTTCTGCATGCAAGCCTGCGATACCGTTTCTCAGGGAGGCGATGCTGGTGTCTCCGGCCGGGAACAGCGTGTGAAGCTTGCTTATTCTGCCGTTTCGGGCCGTAGTTCTTACAAATTCGTTCCATTCCGGATTGCAAACCACGTAGATGCGGTCGATTTCGGGATGGCGTTGAAAGGCTTGCAGGGTGTAGGAGATGACCGGCTCGCCTGCAATCTCCATGAATTGTTTGGGGCGGTCGGTGTGCATGCGGAAGCCATGTCCTCCGGCCAGCAGCAATACGACGTTGAGTGGCTTATCCATTTTCTATCTCCTTTGTAAACCGGTCGCAAAAAGTTTCATGTACATGGCGAGTGTAGTAACGCAAGGCTTCGAGTACGATAATCTCGAAAGCAAAGAAGAGCCACGGCATGTTGATGAACAGCGATACGAACAGCACGATGACTCGCGTATCGAAAGTCAGGATGTTCGTGTATTTCATCAAGGGGAGGCTCGCCGTCCGAAACTGTTCTTTCAACGCCTGCGGCAACCCGTCCGGATAGCGTTGCTGGACGAGGGCATAGAACTTTTGGAATTTGGGGGTTTGCCGTTCCTGTCCCCGCGTGTAGTTGCCATAGAAATAGAGGTATATTTTGTGAAACCATTCCTTGCGGTTCCAAGGTAACGACCGCATCAGGGCACGTTGCTGGGCATAGTTGTCCAATTCGCTTCCCGATGCTCCTTTGAGGAAATAAAGGTGGATGTTGCGGTAGTAGTCGGCCACAGCGCATTGTTTGGCATGGCAGTGGAAACCGGAGAAGGCGGCAATCAGCCAAATCCATATTCCCCACGGCTGCCCCCACGGTGCCGATTCGTCGGTGAGGCGTAGGCACAGGAAAAAATAAATGGAGAAGAACCACACGTCGCCGGCAAAGCCGTCCAGAATGCGTCCGATTAGCGTCTTTTGTCCCGTCATGCGGGCCAGTTGCCCGTCGGCGCAGTCGTACCAGTTGGCCCATATCAGGAGAAACATGCCGATGAGGTTCATGTATAGGTCGTCCCACCAGAAAAAGTAACCGGCCAATGCCCCGATGACGATGGAGAGCAGCGTGACGGCGATGGGATGGATATGTAGTTTCTTGAACAGCAAAGCCCAAAGATAGCCCGGAGTGCGCGTGACGTAAAGTTCGAACGTCCCTTCCGTGTCTTCCGATTTCAGCGTGGCTTGTACACGTTCTTTCAGTGTGGATGATGTCATATTTTGTGAGCCTCCTAAAGTTCTGAGTTTTCCTCGCTTTCTAAAAGTGTTGCAATATTCGTAAAAAAAAGCGGAATCTGCAAGCTGTCAGGGGAAAAAGGCCGGAATAAAAGAACGAAACCTTTGTTTTTGTGGGTATTTTACGTAAAATACGAGAGGAAAACGCAAAATGGGGCAAGGGAATAGAGAAGAGGCATTTGGGGAGGTTTGTCGGTTTTCTTGAAACGCCATGGTCTTTTATGGCTCCGTATCTGAAGTAGGGACTGCACTGTCCCGCTTGGGGTTTTGTCTTTTCCGTTTCAGGTAGATCATGTCCTTCAGCAGTATGCCTCCTTCTATGATGGGATGGTCATAATGCCGGGTGAAGAAATCGGGCAGGGTGTGTGAATATGTAAATCCGCAACTACGGTAAAACGGCAGGGTTAGCGGACTGTCGCCCGTGCCGACCAACAGGGTGTGGCAGTCTGCATAGTAATGCCATACGTGCTCCACCATCATACGTCCGTAACCTTTGCGTTGGCAGGCGGGAGCTACGGCAAGGTTTTTAAGTTCATAAACTCCTTGTCCCTCTCGGGTGACTACGGCTACGGCTTTTGCTTCGCCTTTTTCTTCCATGACGAACAAGTCGCCTCGTTCTATATAGCGGTCTATCATCGATTCTTGCTCATCGGCCAGGAGCAATAGGTCGAGGAAACGTTTCTTGTCAGATTTTACAAGTCGAATATGCATGGTTCTTTTCGGGATGACTGAGCGGTAAATATTGATTCCCGTTGATTGGTCAAATGAAGTCGGTTTCTACAAAATGAGGGAAATGACGTGTTGGAGGACGTTAAGAGGGATAGAGGTTTTCTTCCGTCTTGATGTTATCCTATCGGAAAGGAGACGGGTAGTGGCGCAACTCATTTCTGAGTGTGCCGGATTGCTGTTGGGTCACTTTATCCATTAAAGTCCAAAAGCGGGGACCGTGGTTCATCTCTTGGGTGTGGCAAAGCTCGTGGAGCAGTACGTAATCGGATAACCGGAGGGGGAGAATCATCAGGTATAGCGACAGGTTGATATGTCCTTTGCTGGAGCAGCTTCCCCAACGTGTACGGGCAGAATTGATGCTGAGCCGGGTGTAACGGAATCCGTGACGGGAAGCCAATTCCTGAATCCGTGGCGGTAGTATGGCCTTGGCTTGCTTGCGCAATGCCTCCGTGACGACTTTGAAAAGCCAAGGTTGCAAATGTTCGAAATCCGTTTGTGGAGGATAGATGATTTCCACGCGGTGGGGAGTATGCCGGATGAAGAAGTCCTGCCGTTGTCCCTCCGTGAATGTGAGAGTCAGTTGGTCGGTAGCTATCTTAAAATTACCGTCTATCATCATTTTGTTGTGGGTTTGTCATGAAGATATATCACGATTCCAAAATCCCCGCCATACGGTTCTTACGGTAAGAAACGTGGCGGGGAAGTCGGGTATTTAATATGTGTAATCTTGCCTATTTCTTTTTGAATACATCCAGATTCCATTCGGCATGCCATGGAATCGTAATTTTGTTGGTTTGCTTGTCAATCATCATAGGCAACCAGATGTAACGGCTGTCTTGCAGGTCTTTCTTTTTCCACATGTCGAAGCATGCTATGAAGGCGTTTTTCTTGCCCTGCACGGGGATAACGAAAGTGCTTTGTCCGTAGAATGTCTTTTCGGCATCCGGTCCCGTACAAGGGTCTCCCAAAACCGTCCACTCTCCCATAATGGAGTCGGCCACTGCCAATTCGGCACTGTTGGGATCCCAACCGGTACAACCGCTGGAAAGCATATAATACTTGTTTCCGTGTTTGAAGACGGCAGGTGCCTCCCTTGCCATACCAACGAAACGGCGTACATATTTTCCGTCCGGTTTGGTGTAATCTTCAGTCAGCCGGTTGATGTGCATGGTCTGGTTTTCTTCTGACGAAGAGAACTGGTAAGCAGTTCCGTCATCGTCTACGAATACGGTTTGGTCACGGCTCATCGTACCGTTCGGGCGGAATCCGTCCAGATACTTAAACGGGCCTGTCGGTGAATCGGCGATGGCTACACCGGCCTCTGCTTTACTGTAGTCCGGACTGTCTATGTGCATCCACATGACAAACTTCTTGGTCTTTTTGTTGTAAACCACTTTGGGACGTTCGAGTACCTGCGTCGGGTGGATGTCGCTGTTCGGGTCGTCGGTAATGGCTTTCAGAGCCACTCCTTCGAATTTCCAATTCAGTAAGTCCTTACTGGAGTAGCAGCTTACTCCGGTTACGTCTGTGCGATAGCGCTCCCAAGTTGCATCGGAGGGCAGGACGGTCTTACCGACCTTGTATTCACCGTACCAATAGTACGTACCTTTATGGTATAAGATACCGCCTCCGTGAGCGTTGATGGGGTTACCTTCCGTGTCGTTCCAAACTTCTTTGGGACGGAAGAACTCGTTTTTTTGTGCCTGAATGTGTACTGTTCCCAATGCACATACGGCCACTGCAGCAATTACAATTCTTCTTAACATAATATAATGGCCAGGTTTATAAAATTAGAATTCGCTTCAAAGATAGTATAATCTTGAGTAAAAATCAAGGTTTAGGCGTGCAAAAACCGTAAAAATGAAAAAGGGGCACCTCCACAGGCAGCCCTTTTCGTCGTTAGTATGTTATGAAAAAATTTGAGAGAATTGAAACTTCACAGTTTCATTGCGTTTTATTAAGCACTAACTTGTTTATATAGAAAAAGCATAAAATGTTCCATTAATCTTGTTTGAGCTTCCCCGATGAAAGTATTTTCATGAACCGGTCATCCATATCTCCTGTAAGATTGACGATGGTCAGTGTTTTCTCATCCGGATTCAGATTCAGCACGACCAGTTCCCGTATCACTTCATCATGTTTGCGGACAAAGACTTTATTGTTTTGTCCGGGTTGGTTTTCTACCAACGGGGAAAATCTGTTTTTGTTCTTTTCTATGAGCTGTTCGGCCTCACGGAAGAGCTTCTCGCTTTGCTTTGTCGCCGTGATGATACGGGCACTTTTCAGTTTGGAAAGGAGATATTCCGGAACCTCTTCATCTCTGTCTCCATCCGGGGCCGTCATGGTGTCCATGAGTTTCTCCATCATTATCGGACTGACGGTCTGGCATTGTATATCACCGTCTTCCTTGGCACATTGTTCCATGAACTTAGACGCAAAGTCCTGCCCCCACACGTGGATAGAACATGCTATTAACAATAAGCAAAGAACGCGTTTCATTTTATTGTTCTTTTTGTGTCTCTTTAGGCTGCATTTGCAGAAGAGAATCCTGTTTGGATGCTTCGCTCAGGCTTTGCGACACCATTTGTAAGGCATCGGATATCTGATTGTAAGCCATTTCCGGATCATTGTACGAATCCTGATAGTTCTCGTAGTTGTAGTCGTTTTCCACAGTGGCTTCACGGCGGAAAGAACTTTGTGCGGCATTGCCTAACGTGAGGATGATGGCTACGGATGCAGCGGCTTTGTAGAGAGGCATCATCCGGCGTACCCACGTGATTCTACGTGCTTTCACCGGTTCGTCCTTCTCTATGTGCGCCATGATTCTTGCGTCAAAATCCTCACCCAATTTCACGTCCTGCCACATCTTTTCGCTTACAAAGAGAGGCTTGTAAGGCATGAGATGGCTCGGTATATGGGTTTGGTTGAAGAAGGTTTTCAGTATGGCTTCTTCTTCCAAGGAGGTTTCGCATTGCCAATAGCGTTCCAGAAGTTGTTCTATGTACTTATAGTCCATATCCTTGTATTTCTGTGTACTTTTGTTTGATTCGTTGTCTGGCACGGAACAGATAGACTTTCACTTGTTCTTCGCTCAGATTCAGAATTGCTGCAATCTCTTTATAGCTTTTGCCTTCTATTTCTCTCAGTTGGACGATGTCCTGTTGGGTTTGGGGCAATTCTTTCAACAGTTTTTGAAGAAGTCCAAGCCCTTCACGAGCCGTCAGGCTATCGTATGGAGTGGAAGTATCGGGGCGGCTATGCAGGCTTTCGTCCAAGGCAACATGCTGCGCTTCTTTTTTTTCGCTTCTGTCCAAGGAGAGGTGCCTGCAAATGGTCAGACAATAAGCTTCGATGGAGTTCAGTTGCGGCCATTCGTTGCGCTTGTCCCACACCCTTATCAGTGTTTCTTGAACGATATCCTCCGCTTCTGCCGTGTCGAACGTGATACGAAGAGCCAACCGATAGAGTTTGTCTTTCAGGGGCAATATATCGTTCCGAAAACTGATTTCTTTCATCTCTCTGTAATAATGACGGGCGAGTGCCTGAAAAGTTACACTCACCCGCCATTTTTTTTGAAATATTTTTTTCGTCTTATCCTATCTCTCTATAACTGTGCCGGATACGCTGTCGATAGCCGTGGCCAAAGTGATAATGACTTTGCTTACTCCGGCATGGATGGCCTCAAATGAGTTTTCCAATTTCGGAATCATTCCCCCTTGTATGATGCCTTCCTCCACGTAACGTTTAAATTCGCTTTCGTTGATATGAGGAATGAGGCTGTCATCGTCTTCTGCATCTCTCAATACGCCTTTCTTTTCAAAACAGTACATCAGGGTGACATCGAACGCATCGGCCATGGCTTTGGCGGTTTCCCCTGCAATGGTGTCGGCATTGGTATTCAGGATATGTCCCTGCCCGTCGTGCGTCAAGGGAGCCATGACGGGCACGATGCCTTTACGAATCAGATCGGCTAAAAGCGTACCGTTTACTACGTCTACGTCTCCTACGAAACCGTAGTCCACATCCTTTACCGGACGTTTGTGAGAACGTATCACGTCCATGTCGGCACCGGTCAAGCCTAAGGCGTTGACACCTTGTGCCTGAAGGCGTACCACAATGTTTTTGTTGACCAGTCCGCCATACACCATGGTGACCACGTTCAGCATGTCTGCGTCCGTGACGCGGCGACCGTTGATCATTTGGCTTTCTATTCCTAATTGGGCTGCGACTTTGGTGGCGGAACGTCCTCCGCCATGTACCAGTATCTTATGGCCTTCAACGGCCGTGAAAGCTGCCAGCAGTTGGCGGAGCGAGTCTTCTTCCTCTACGATTTTGCCGCCCACTTTGATGATGGTGAGTTTCTCTTTCATGTTCATTCCAAATAAGTATAACCATAAAGTCCCGAGCGGTAGTTGTTCAGGAACTCTTTACCCTCTTCGAGCGAAATCTTTCCGCTTTGGATAGATTTGGACACCCATATTTCGAGGCGGCGAACCAGTTTCTTCGGTTCATACTGCACGTATTCCAACACCTCGGCTACGGTTTCGCCGTCGATGATTTGGTCGATGGTATATCCTTTGTCCGTCACGGAAACATGTACGGCATTGGTGTCGCCGAACAGGTTGTGCATGTCGCCCAATATTTCTTGATAGGCACCGACCAGGAACACGGCGAGGTAATAGTTTTCGCCTTTCTTCAACGTATGCACCGGCAGGCTGTGGGAGATATGGCTGTTGGTCACGAAGTTGGCGATTTTTCCGTCCGAATCGCAGGTGATATCCTGTATCGTGGCGTGCGTGTTCGGACGTTCGTCCAGCCGCTGTATCGGCATGATGGGGAAGAGCTGGTCTATGGCCCATGTGTCCGGCAGGCTTTGGAACAGTGAGAAATTGCAGAAATACTTGTCGGCCAATAGTTTGTCGAGCGTCATAAGCTCTTCCGGTATATGTTTCTGGGTTTGTGCCAAAAGGTTGACTTCACGTGTGACGCTCCAATACATGCTTTCGATGTCGGCACGTGTCCGTAAGTCTACGATGCCGTGGCTGAACAGGTCCAGTGATTCTTCTCTGATTTGTTGGGCGTCGTGCCAGTCTTCCAGAAGGGTACGCGGGTTCAGGTTGTCCCAAATCTCATACATGTCCTTTACCAGTTGGTGAGCTTCCGGCGAAGGCTCGAAATTCTCGTCCATACGGGGAAGAGAGGCCGTTTCCAGCACTTGCATGATGAGCACCGAATGGTGGGCGGACAGCGACCGCCCGCTTTCCGTAATCAGGTTCGGATGCGGGAGATTGTTTTTATTGGCAGCGTCGACGAAAGTATAGATACAGTCGTTCACATATTCCTGAATGGAGTAGTTCACAGAACTTTCGCTATTGCTGGAGCGTGTACCGTCGTAGTCTACTCCCAGTCCGCCACCGCAATCCACGAACTCCACATCATAACCCAGATGATGGAGTTGGATGTAAAACTGCGAAGCTTCGCGCAGGGCGGTCTGTATGCGGCGTATCTTGGTAATCTGGCTGCCGATGTGGAAATGGATAAGTTTCAGGCAGTCTTTCATACCTTTGGCTTCCAACATGTCGAGTGCTTCCAGCAGTTCACTGGACGTCAGACCGAACTTGCTGGCATCTCCGCCGCTTTCTTCCCATTTCCCGCTGCCGGACGAAGCCAATTTGATACGGATACCGATATTGGGTCTTACGTTGAGTTTCTGGGCAACCTCGTAGATGGTGTTCAGCTCGTTGAGTTTCTCTACCACCAGGAAGATGCGTTTGCCCATCTTTTGGGCCAATAAAGCCAGTTCTATGTAATTATGGTCTTTGTAACCGTTGCAGATGATGGGAGAGGCTGAGTCGGTATTGACAGCGATGACCGCATGCAGTTCCGGTTTGGAACCGGCTTCCAGTCCCAAGTTGAATTTCTTGCCATGGCTGATGACCTCTTCTACCACGGGACGTATTTGGTTGACCTTAATGGGATAAATGATGAAATTCTCTCCTTTGTAGTCATATTCCTTGGCAGCCTTCTCGAAGCAATTGCTGGTTTTCTCGATACGGTTGTCCAGAATGTCGGGAAACCGTACCAATACGGGAGCCGACATGTCCCGAATGGCCAATTCGTCCATCAGTTCCCTTAAATCGACTTTTACGCTATCCTTTCTCGGAGTTACGTAAACGTGCCCTTTTTCGTTGATTCCAAAATAGTTGACTCCCCATCCGTTGATGTTGTACAATTCTTCGGAGTCTTCAATACGCCATTTTCTCATTACGTTCTTTATAGGTTTAATAGTTCACGAAGCAAACGGACGGAGTCCTTTATTTTATCGTAGTTCTCTAATAAGCTGACATCTAATGTATATTGTGCCCGGCTGTAAAAGGGTTCGCGTATCGCGAGGGAATCCCGGATATATTGTTTCATCTCATCCTCCGTTTTGTCTTTCAACAGAGGACGTTCCACCTTTCCCATCTTCAGATGCTGGAACAGCACGTCGGGAGAGGCTTTCAAGTACACCGTTTGCGCCTGCCGGTTCATGTATTCCATGTTGTCGAAAAAGCAAGGTGTTCCCCCACCGCAGGAAATGATGACATTCTCGAACTCGGCTACCTCGTGCAGGACTTTCTGTTCGATCTCGCGGAATCCGTTTTCTCCGTTTTCCGCGAATATTTGGGGGATGGTCCGGCGGTAGCGTTCTTCGATATACCAGTCTAAATCATAAAACGGGAGAGCCAGGCTTTGGGACAATGCCTTTCCCACGGTCGTCTTTCCGGCTCCCATGTAACCGATTAAGATGATACGTGTCATTTTTTCTTGCTATAAGTTCTTTTACGTGCCGTCGTTTTAGGTTTCTCGTCTTGTTCCTTGACCACGGTCATGCACTCCTCCAGTGTCAGTTCTTTGGCACGTTCTGCCAGAGTCTTCGGCAATCGGTAATTATTGCCTTTGTAGGCGATGTAAGGACCGTAGCGTCCGTTGAGTACTTCCAATTCCGGTTCTTCTTCGAATTTTCTCAAATGGCGTTCCACTTCGGCCTGCCGTTTTTCGATGATGAGTTTGATGGCCTCTTGGAGGGTGACGCTCATCGGGTCGCTGCCTTTGGGGAGCGAGACATATTTCTTGTTGTGCAAGACGTAAGGGCCGAAACGTCCCGTACCGATGGATACGGTCGTACCTTCAAAAGTGCCGAGGTCGCGAGGAAGTTTGAACAGTTCGAGGGCCTCTTCCAGAGTGATGGTTTCCAGGCTTTGCCCGTTCTTCATCTGGGCGAACCTCGGTTTCTCCTCATCCTCTGCCGTTCCGATTTGCACCACCGGGCCGAAACGCCCGATTTTGACAAATACAGGTTTTCCGCTTTGCGGGTCCGTGCCCAACAAACGTTCGCCCACTTTATGCTCGGATTTGGCATTGAGGGTTTTTTCCACCTCCGGTTCGAAGTCGCCATAGAAGTCTTTCATCATTTGCGTCCATTCCGTTTTTCCTTCTGCGATGTCGTCGAACTTCTTTTCCACCTCGGCCGTGAAGTTATAATCCATGATTTCGGGGAAATATTGTAAAAGGAAGTCGTTGACCACCGTCCCCACATCTGTCGGAACCAACTTGCCCCTTTCGGCTCCGATGACGGTTTGTTTGGCTTGTTGGCTGATGGTGTCTCCTTTCAACGTAAGGATAACCAATTCCTTTTCTTCTCCTCCCTTGTCTCCTTTGGTCACGTATTCGCGTTGTTGTATGGTGCTGATGGTAGGAGCGTAAGTAGAAGGGCGCCCGATGCCCAATTCTTCCAGTTTTTTAACCAGGCTGGCTTCGTTGTAGCGTGGAGGGTGTTGGGTGAACCGTTGCAGGGCTTGTATCTCTTTTCGTTCCAGTTGCTGTCCGGTCTCCATCGGGGGGAGCAGGTTGCCTTCCGCCGTCTCGTTCTCCGAGTCTTCGTCGAAACTTTCCCGATATACCTTCAGGAAACCGTCGAATTTGATGACTTCTCCTGTGGCGACGAAAGCGGCGTCTTGTCCGCTTATCTGGATGGTAGCGGTAGTTTTTTCTATTTCAGCATCGGCCATTTGGGAAGCGACCGTACGTTTCCATATCAAGTCGTACAGACGGCGTTCCTGTGGCGTACCCTCTATTTCCGTCTGGTCCATATAGGTGGGGCGGATGGCCTCGTGGGCTTCCTGCGCTCCTTTCGTTTTGGTATGGAATTGGCGGCTCTTGACGTAACGTTCGCCCATGAGCTCCTTGATGACAGCCGTGCTGGCATTGATGCACAGCGAAGACAAATTGACAGAGTCCGTACGCATGTAGGTGATGCGCCCGGATTCATACAGGCGTTGGGCTATCATCATGGTTTGCGCCACGGTAAAACCGAGTTTGTGGGCCGCTTCCTGTTGCAGCGTGGAAGTGGTGAATGGAGCCGCCGGCATGCGTTTTTGCGGTCGTGTGGCGATGTCGCGGATGGTAAAGGCCGCGCTTTTGCAGCTTTCCAGAAAACGAGTGGCTTCCTCCTTGTTTTTGAAACGTTGGTTCAGTTCGGCCTTGATTTCCGTGCCATCCTTGCTATTGGCAGGCGTGAAAAGGGCTACTACGCGATAACTTTCTTCGCTTTTGAACTGTTGGATTTCCCGTTCGCGTTCCACAATCAGGCGTACGGCCACGCTTTGCACGCGTCCGGCAGAAAGTGCGGGTTTTACTTTCTTCCAAAGCACCGGAGAGAGTTTGAAACCCACGATACGGTCGAGCACCCGCCGTGCCTGTTGGGCGTTTACCAGATTGAGGTCGATGTCCCTCGGGTGTTCGATGGCTTGCAGGATGGCAGGTTTGGTGATTTCGTGAAACACGATGCGTTTGGTTTGTTCCGGTTTCAGGCCGAGCACTTCATACAAATGCCATGAGATAGCCTCTCCTTCACGGTCCTCATCGGAAGCCAGCCAGACGGTTCCGGCATTTTTGGCTTCCGCTTTCAGTTCGTTCACCAGTTTGGTCTTTTCGGAAGGTATCTCATATTGCGGTGCGAAGTTCGTCGTGTCGATGCTGAACTCTTTTTTCTTTAAGTCACGGATGTGCCCGTAACTGGATAATACTTTGTAGTCTGCTCCCAAAAACTTTTCAATGGTTTTGGCTTTGGCAGGAGACTCCACGATCACCAAATTTTTCTGCATGGTCTGTACCTTTATAAAATTTCGGCAGCAAAAGTAGAAAAAAAAGATAGATTACACCTTATATATAACAATTTTTTTGAATAAATGGAGCCGTACGCGCTGTGTCTCCCTTGGGGAGAGGGGATTAGGGCCATTGTGCCAACAGCTTTTCGATGCCTTTTCTCACAGATGCCAGGCCGAAGTCTTCCGGGCGCAATTCTTTCACGGGAATCCACAACAGTTCGGCCGCGTCGTCCATGGCATGAGCCAAGCTGCTGTCTGCCACCGTGCAGCGGAAGAAACAATCTACGGTGTGTACCAGAAATCCGGAATACAGGTAAGTGTTGGGCAGGGAAAACAGGAATTCCGTGCGGGTTACTTCCAACCCGGTTTCTTCTTTTACTTCCCGTGCCACTCCCTCCTCGCTGCTCTCGAAACAGTCTGAGAATCCGCCGGGCAGGTCGAGCGTGCCTTTGGCCGGTTCCTTTCCCCTGCGGCAGACCAACAGTTCCTGTCGTTCGTTCAGGATGACCGCGACAGTGGCTGCACTGGGGTTGAAATAGTAAACGAAGCCGCAGTCTTCGCATTGTTTCGATTTTTCGTTATGCTCCACGAAGTGCGGTGAGCCGCATTTCGGGCAGAAGTGGAATTGTGCGAAAGGATGTTCGTGCATCATGATGACAGTCTGTTTTTTTAAGTTTATTTTCTCTTGGATTGCAAAGCTACGGAATAAATCCGGAAAGCAGGCTTCGTATTGGGTTAATTTTAATATCCCAAAAGCATGAAATATAAATGGGGCAGTAGAAATATAGTGGGAATTAGGGAACAGCAGGCAATCAATGGGGATATTGTCCTTTAGGATGGACATATTTACACCGGGATTTTACAAAAAAGATCCTTCATCTTTCAGGTTACATGGTAATCCGTTCATAATATTGATGTTACAAACTGAAGGACGTTTCAGGCATCCTTCAGCCAGGCTTCATTTCGTTTGGCGCAGAACTGAAAAACGTTCGCCTGAGATTGAAAAATCATTCGGCTGAGATTGAATTTTCGTTTGGTACAGGACTTTTTACCGCTTTCTGCCATGAAAGGAAACTGAAAGATGGCTTTTCTGTCCTTCATTCCATAACGTGCTATATGATAAGTAGTTGGCATGCCGCCTGAAAGATGAAGGCTCTTTTCTGAAAAACCTTGGGAGGGGAAGCATGCGAGGTGTGGAGGCATCTCGGCTAATGGCTTATGGTGGTAATGAATGTTCATGACATTGCAGATAAGGGATTATAAAAAATAATGATATTGAAAAATATCTTCTGTATTTATTTGTGTCTTTTATATAAAGTTGTTATCTTTGGGGTGTTTGTTTATAAAATAGGTTATATTTTAATGTAAGATATTACAAATTATTGATAAAAGAAGAAGATATGAAGTGTATTTTAAGTATTTTGAGCCTGTTGTTTTTCTTGTCTTCTACGGTTCTAGGGCAGACAGAAGAAACCTATGAAGTAACGTATGTGGACAGTGTGGGGTACAATTATAGTGCATACGCACCCCAACCGTTGGTAGAAACTGTAGTGGAAGGGGAGACTTATGAACTGAGGTCGAGGCAGGGGAAAATTTTGGCAACCGTGCCCGTAAGCCCGTATATGACTATCGGGGTGGAACATTGTCTCATGATGGCTATGGATGTATGGGAAGAACAACTGAACATTAAGGAGCCTGTTCGATTTAAGGTTACGTTTAATGAAAACATGTCGCCGGACGTGGAAATACAAACCACGGTGGAATATGCGTTGGACAGAAATAGAAACTGTGCACCATTAAATTTACTCAACCAGATAGAGTTCCAAAGAAAGGACGAAGTTACTACTATAGATATTAATGCTTATGTTTATTGGAATTCTTCTTGGGCTAATGAGTTGGAGTTTGGTTATGACAACTTGACCACAGCTTTGACGAGGCATTTGGCTCATATCTTAGGGTTTGGTACATCTATTGTACAACGTAGTGGGGGTATAAATTTTGCAACTCCTAGGTCGGCTTCTTTGTTTGATAATCTCGTTGTAAATGCCAACAACCAGACATTGGGTTCTTTGGCTCGCCGCGGTTCGTCCGAAGCCATTGAGGCATTCCTTGTGCAAGACTTGTATCTTAATCTTCCGGGTGGTAAACAGAGATTGTACAGCAATTCACAGGGATTCATCCTCTATCGGAGTGGATGCTATTTCTCTTTAGAGAAAGACAATTTGATGAATTATCCTTATCAGGACAAAACCAAACTTTTGCCCATAAATCCGGAAACGCTTGATGCCCTTTCCGCGATAGGATGGGAGGTGAAGCCCCATGAACTTTCCCTCGATGGTAGCAGTCTGGATACTTATGGTTACGGGAGTGTTTATCAAGGACACATATTCAAGGCTTCCGGTCAAGATGGAACCCCTATCACTAATGCTCGATGGAAATACCAGTTTTACAATAATCATAGTGGGGCGTATGTAGACCAAGCCCAAGGTACGGGAGGAAGTTTTACCATCCCGTCTACTCTAAAAGGGGATGAATATTTGGATAAATTCCAGTGTCAACAGGGGAGGGTCATATGCGAAACAAACGATGGAGCCTCAGTAAGCTATCCCGTTTTTCTGGATGCCCATCCCCTTGTGTTGGGCTATCAAATCGCTAATGTGCAGGATGCGGAAAATCCGTATTATTTCAGTTTTGATATTACTCTTAGTTATGTAGGGAGTGACAATGGGGTGTTGACTGTATGTAATGAAGGTGGGGCTGCCATGTTATTTGACATCAAAGGTTCTGGTCAAACTACAATACATGTACCCAATGCGTTTAAATATAGTCAATTATGGATTGATGTTAGTTTGGAAAACAGGTATGGCTCCGGAACCAAACGTTTCTACTACACTTATAACGTTAATCGGCAGAAAAGGGGGTTGCAGACTAACTTACCAGATGTACAAGAAACTTTTCCACAAGAATCTTTTGAAGTTTTCACCCTGCAAGGAATAAAGATAAAAGGTGTTTCAAATCTGCATGAGTTGCCTAAGGGGACATACATTATCAGAAAAAATAATAAGCCATGGGAAAGTCGAAAATATATGGTAAAATAAGGATTTCTGTTTGCCGGGCAGTTTTTGTATGCTTATTGTTATTCTGTGGGAGTTGTAGTCCGGAGCAGGAAGAGTTGTGGGATGTTGTGCCGCCTGACGAATCTGAATTGCCGGAAAAACCTACTACACTTGATTTATATAAGGTGCGGATTGAAGCAGAGGTTCACGGTGAACCTCAAGAAGGGGATGTCGAACTATGGGACAAAGATGTCTGTACGTTCCGTTTGGTAGACCAAAACGGTCTTCCCCTTCCGGAAAATGAATTCCGGTTGGAATGGCGAATCAAAATGACGAAACGGAGTGGAGGTGTGTGGGAAAAGGTGTTCTGCAAGGATACGGTTCATACGGAAGCCAGAATAGAACTTACCCCTGCATTTTTTGAGGGGGATTCAAATTCGGTAGATAATTTACTAAAAGGTTACATAAAAGATTCCATTTGTGAACGTCCTTATCAGGAAGGATATGTGGAATGTGAACTCAAGAGGAAACGTAGGGATAATGATTGGGGGTGGTTTGTTTATAAGTTCCCCCAAGCCGTTAGGACGTATGTTTTGCCTCCTATTCCGCAAATAGAGATGGAGGACTATTTCATTGACTTTTCAGTTCCGGAGGATCCTTGGCCTCATGTGACATTAAAAGTGCAAGCAACTGGTTTTGAAAGGGGGCTTATTGAGGTGACATATCCAGATGTTCCGAGTGTCTCCTTGTGTCTTTTTGATTCTGCTGTTAACATGCCACATTATATCCACGATATTGATGTTGGATTATTAGAGAGCCGTTATATATGCTATGTGTTTAATAAATATGGTGGTGTTGCTAGTAAGGAAGTTGGTATTCCCTCAATGGGGTTAGAAGTAAAATAAGAAAATTTATTCATCTTAAACTATAGGATTATGAAAAGAACAGTTTTATTACTCGGATGTTTGCTTTCAATGGGATTGTATGCACAAACCAGTCCCAATGGTGTCTATTCTACTACAGAGACCAGACCTGCAGTCTTGGAAAAACCTGCCTCGCGAGAAATCATGGGTGGTACAGTGATTCGTGTTAACTTTGATGAGACGAATGCTATTAGTGCCACACAAAAAGGAGCTTTTGAATATGCTTGTAGGATTTGGGAAGAAAATATCCCTACTACTTTTCCTATTAACATTACCGTAAAGTTCGGGACACTGCAAAATCCCCAATGTTTGGCGTACGTGGAACCTACGGTTGGTTTATTAGAATCGGATGCCTATTCTAGTCAGTGTTTCAGTAATGTATATTTTAAAAGGAAGAGCCAAATAGATGATCAAATGCTTGATTATGCAACTTGTACGGTGGAGCAATTTCGCGATGCTCCGGATGCTACCATCACGTTTTCCACAAGGCAGCCTTTTGACTATACCATTAATAGTACGGCTGTACCTGTCAATAAATATGACTTTGTGACGGTAGCATTACAAGCTATCGGAAAAGCTTTAGGTTTTCTTACAAATACCGCTATTGTAGGTAATAATCAACTTATCCGTTTGGAACCGCGCAATGAATTTACGTCTGTAATTTTAGGTAATGACGGAGTTCAAAATTACAAAAAAGCAGTATCCGGTACTGCCTCTTTTTCAGGGAAAGGGAAAAATTGGGCATTGTATTGTCCGGCTACGTTTGACTATAAGTTTGCATTAAACTATTTTGCTTCAGATCCAAATAATAACGAGACGTTGCTCATGCAGCCGGGAATACCCAAAGGGGTTGCTATAAGATATATCGGTACAGCCATGCAAAGTTTTTTTGATTTCTGTGGTTGGAACAAAAGAAATATTGCAGTAGGTGGAAGTGCGAGTTTTGATTTTGCATCCACGGCAAACGTCATAGCATATCAAAAGCCTGTTACGACAGTGAATGCACCACAAATCAAGCAAGTTTCAGAGACGGACGAGACACTTGAATTTTACAGACGTGATTGCGAAGAACGGGGAGGAGATGGACATCAAGTGCTGTTAAAGAACGGAAGATGGCGTATGTATGACGGTAATTTGCGTTCTATAGTTGAGGAGAATAATGATGATTATGCCCGTACCAGTGATGGATACTTGCGGATCAAGCACATTTATCATACTTCCGTTGGGGAATTTCTCGTAATGCATGTAGAGTATGGCTTATATGACTATATACCCCAAAATCCAAAAAGTAGTTTTAACAGTTATACCATCGGAACTTACAATATTCAAAGGGCGAGCAGACGGCCTTATAATACGTTTTCGGCTGAAGACGAATATATAGATACAGAGATAGGCTTCCAACAAATAGAAGGATGTAAAAAAATCCTTGTGGAGCAAACAGATGCTGATTATCCTGTACCTTATACTTACTTTGTGGAGCCAGAACAAGGATACTTTATTGCTTACATGAATAAAAGGTATGCTTCGACATTTAAATTGACTTATATCAATGACAATGGTCAAACCATAGGGCAACCGTTGACTATAGACTTGTCTGGCACACAGAAATCAGCAGTTGCTGAAAGCAAACTTTCCGTTTCACAAAATGGGGTTGCTTTGCATTATAAACTCAGTCCACAAATAGAAAACCTTAACGGACAATATACCATCTGTAATATGAACAATACCATGCACAGAAAGCAAGGTGAGGTACAGTCTTCCAATGGGGTTATAAGTATCATAGATTTGCCAAAAGGTATTTATACTTTCTCCATTACTTGTAATGGTAAAACTTATTCTACAAAATGGATGAAATAGAATAATCTTTTTCAAAAAGTGGGTTTGTGCAAAACATTGTATAAACCCACTTTTTTCTTTAATATGTATATATTCAAAAGGTATTCTGATGTTTTTTTCGTAGATTTGTCCGTAATATTATGTTGGAGATTCATGGAAAGATACACGACCGTTATACCCTGGAGTTCAAGGTGGGGTATTCGCGCTACAGTCCTTCGGCTGCGGTGAGCGACTTCATGATGGATACGTGGATCTTCATTCCCGATTCCCTTTATATCAACGCCAAAACGTATCCCAAAAGTAATTTCTACCGGGACTTCCGGGCTTTGGTGCGCCTGATTACGCCGGTCTATACGTTAGAGGAGGTGGCCGACGAAGAAGCCCTGCCTTTGTCGCGGTTGCTGATGTGTTGTCGCGAATTGGCGGAGGAGCCTTCGGAAGAGCATGAAAAAACGTATGAACACCAGATAAAGATGTTCGGCAGTATCACGCGTAGTGCTTTGCGTACGGCAGCCGTCGGACTTTACCGCGAAACGGAAGTGAACGCGTTCAGGGTTCGTCTGGACGGCATTGTGCTTTTGTTGGCGCGCATTATGGCTGCTTATCGGGAGATACCCCGTAAAGCCGGTTTAGACCGTGTGGCTTTCGAGTTGCGGTCGCGTTACGATTTGGGAGAGGAGTATCTGTGCCGTATGGTCAACATGCATTTGTTCCGTATCATGGAATATGCACGCGAGCATTTTCCGAAGGATTATACCCGTGTGGTGGCGGCTGCGGCAACCTATATAGATGGGGATTTGGCTTACCAGCGGGAGCGGGGATTTCTTTTGCCGGAGGAAGGCAACAGTGATAATAACCGTAATTTCCTGCACAGGGCCGGGCAACTGAAGAAGTACATCGAGAGCGATTTGTATATATTGGCAGACAAGAAAAGCAATACTTTCGTCCTTCAGCAAGTGTTTTTCATGTTGGCGGCTGGGCTGAGCATGGTTTTTGCCACGGTCGTTTCTTTTTCCTTCCAGCAGACCTACGGGAATTTCACCATGCCGCTTTTCATTGCATTGGTGGTGAGTTATATGTTCAAAGACCGCATCAAGGACCTGATGCATTATTGGTTCGCCAACAAGTTGGGCAGTAAGTTCTACGACTATAAAATCAAACTGGTGATGCACGGCGAGCCGGTGGGATGGGGAAAGGAAGGATGTGATTTTGTGAACGAAGAAAAATTGCCGCTCGAAGTGCGTGCGCAGCGTGGCCGTGTGTCGGAGTTGGAGGCCGGTCATTGTGCTTTGCGGGAGACGGTCATCGTGTACCGCCGCCGTATTTCCATATTGGATAAGCAGTTGAAACTTTTGAGTCATTACCCGTTGCAAGGGTTTAATGATATCATCCGTATCAACCTGCGGGATTTCTTGCGGCGGATGGACAGTCCTCATGTCCCGGTTTATATGAATGAAGGGAAAGGAGAGTTTCACACGCAGGCAGCCGAGAAGGTTTATTATGTCCATTTCGTCATGCGTTATCGTTATCAGGGCAAGACCGGTTATCGCAGGTTTCGGATCACACTGACCCGAAGGGGGATCAAGGGTTTGATGGAGTGGTGAAGATTCGCATCCTGAAATGATTTGTAAGATTCGGATACGAAGTTGTTTCGCGTACATTAAGAACATGTTACGATGAGGTATTGTCTCGGAAGATTCATCTTTTTGTAAGCTTTTTGAAATGTAATGTGCCTACTTTTGCAGCGAACAAAAAGAGGCATAAGAATGAGTTTATCGAAAAAGCGTAATTTGACTGTAGCGTTGATGACCGCCGTCGTGGCGGTAGCCCAGGCAGGCGACATCAAGGGCGTGGTCATCGACAAGGAAATGAACGAACCGCTGATGGGTGCTTCCGTGCGCATTGCCGGTACGCGCATCGGCACTACGGCCGACATCAATGGAAATTTTCATTTGCGTGGATTGAAGAAGGGAACCTATACCTTGGAGGTTTCCTATGTTTCGTTTTTCCCCCAGAAACTGACGTTGCAGGTCCCGGCCAAGGGTGATGTGGCCGTGAAGGTCGAGATGTCTGCTGATGACAAACAACTGAACGAAGTGACCGTTACCGCGCGCAAGAACTTGGAGTTGGAGCGTGCCTTGCTGGCTGAACGCCAGAACGCGGTGCTTTCCATTGAAAACCTTGGTGCAAGCGAAATGTCTATCAAAGGTATTTCCAACGTACAAGAAGGAGTGAAAAAACTTACCGGTATCTCCATCGCCGAAGCCGGCCAGTTGATTGTGCGCGGTTTGGGTGACCGTTACAGTTCCACCACGCTCAATGGGCTTCCCATCGCTTCACCCAACCCGGATAACAAACTGATACCGTTGGACATCTTTCCTTCTTCCGCCGTGCAGAACATCACGGTGAGCAAGGTGTACGAGGCTAGTGCGTTTGCCGACTATTCCGGTGCCCATGTGGACATCAGTACCAAAGAAGGCGGCACGAAGGATTTTTTCAACATATCCTTCGGTACCGGCGGTAAGGTGGGGACGGTCTTTGGCGACTTCTATCAGATGGATAGGGCGAATACGATGTTCAAGACTCCTTCTATGGACCGGAAGGCCATGGATTTGCCGCTTTCCGATTACCGGCAGTACAGTCGCAATCATAATATCTTCCCCACCACATTCGAAGTGAATAAGTCTTCTGCTATACCCGACTTGAACGGTAGTTTCGGTTTCGGCCGCACTTTTCGGTTGGGGCGCAACAAGATGGATGTGTTGGCTACTTTCGGTATTGATACCGACAACGAAAGTCTGGATAATGCTTATGTTCGCACTTTCGAGGCGTCAGGTACGGAGATGAGCCGTTTTGATTACGATTCTTTTACCCAAACGCTCAAGATGGCCGGTTTGGCCAGTGTGGGCTATTCGTTCCGCAAGGCCGACCGCGTGGGCTTCTCGGCCTTTTATGCCCGTAATGCGGTGGACAGCTATATGGCGCGTCAAGGGCATGACGAGGAAGGCATCCGCTTGAAAGGCAGTAACCAAAACAGCCATGTGTATGAATTGCAGAATTACCAGTTGACCGGGCACCACGTGTTGGGCAAGTGGGATACGGATTGGAGCGGTTCGTATAGTAAGACTTCCAGTGAGGAACCCGACCGTCGTCAGGTGATGTTCCGGCAGATGTCCGACGGTACTTGGGATTTGTTCAAGCTCAATGCCCAGGAAACCATGCGCTATTTCGGCAAGTTGGACGAGGACGAATGGGTGGGTGACGTACAGGCGCAGTACCGCTTTTCCGATGAAAACAAGTTGAGGTTCGGTGCGGCCTTGCGTGACAAGACGAGGGATTTTACCTGCACGAGCTTCTATTATAACTTGAAAGAGATGGAATCTCTTAATGTGACCGACATCTATCATACCGACGGTTACTTGAACTTCGAGAACGTGCAGAACGGTAGCATTACCATCAACCGCAGCCATCAGAAACGCAATGAGTACTCGGCCGGTAGCCGCATCTGGGCCGGTTTCATCGAGGCCGACTATTATCCGGTGAAGGCCTTGCTGGTGAACTTGGGCGTACGTATGGAAAGCACGCGTCAATGGGTGAAATACTATAATGACGGTGGCATGGAGATGCGGCGCGACCTGAACACCGATGAGTTTTTCCCGGCCTTGAATCTTAAGTACACGTTCGACAAGAAAAACAGCTTGCGTCTGGCGGCTTCGCGTACGGTGACACGGCCTTCGTTTGTCGAGATGGCTCCTTTCCTTTATCAGGAGTCTTATGGCGGCACCCAAGTACGTGGTAATGAAAACCTGGACAACGGTTACAACTACAACATAGACTTACGTTATGAGTTCTTTCGTCCGTCGTCCACCGACATGGTGGCCGTCACGGCCTACTACAAGTATTTGGATAGTCCTATCGAGCGTACGCAGACTACGTCCGGTGGTGCCATGATGCATTCTTTCCAGAACGCGTCCGACGGTTTGGCTGCAGGGGTTGAAGTGGAAGCACGCAAGGAAATAGTGAAAGACTTGAAAGCGGGAATCAACGCGTCCTACATGTACACCAACGTAAACCTTCCGGAAGGTGGGGTTTACACCAATGCCGAACGTCCGCTGCAAGGTGCGTCGCCCTACCTGATGAATGCCGACCTCACCTATTCGCCTAAGTTCGGAAAGGAAAGCCAGCTCACTGTAGCCTTGCTCTACAACTTGCAAGGCGAGCGCATACAGGCAGTGGGTATACAGGGTATCGGTGATGTGAAGCAACTCACTCTCCATACGTTGGATTTCAATGCCAATATGAAGTTCAACGCTCATTGGAGCGTGAAGTTCTCGGCCAAGAATCTTTTGAATACCGATGTGGTGTTCCGTCAGGAGATACCGAGTAAGAATACCGAGGTGGAAGTGGAGCGCTTTAACGAAGGTGTGGGGTTGAGCTTCGGAGTGACGTATACATTATAAAAGTAGTAAAAGCATAAATTAATTCAATTCAAAACTTTAAAAAGAGAGAAAGATGAAAACAAATTTCATGAAAGTTTCCACGTGGGCTATGGCTCTGTGCGCTTCTATGGCTGTGTTTACGGCTTGTAACGACGACGAGAACGGAACTACACCGCCTCCCGCTCCGAGTGTTGAAAACTTGGGCGGCATCGTGACGGAAAACATGACTCTCACGGCCAATACGGAGTACAAACTGACCAGTCAGTTGCAGGTAAAGGCGCCCGCCGTACTTACCATCGAAGAAGGTGTGAAGATAACGGCAGCCGACAGCGAAGATCCTATTTACATCCTGATCGAGCAAGGAGCCAAAATCAATGCAGTGGGCACAGTAGAAAATCCTATCGTGATGACGGCCGAAAATAAGACTGCCGGTGGTTGGGGCGGTTTGCACATCTGCGGTTATGCTCCCACCAATGCGGGTTCGGGCTTTTCTGAAATCGGTAATGCCGCTTATGGCGGCAATGATGCCAATGATAATTCCGGTGTGTTGAAGTATATACGTTTGGAATATACGGGTTTTGCTCTGGATGACGAACACGAGTCCAACGGCATTTCTTTCTACGGTGTGGGTGCCGGAACCCAGGTGTCGTATGTGCAGACTTACGTAGGTGCCGATGACGGTTTGGAGTTCTTTGGCGGTACGGTGAATGTAGACCATTGCGTAGTAGTGGATTGCACGGACGATAGTTTCGACTGGACAGAAGGTTGGAGCGGCACGGCTACCAACCTTGTGGCTTACCAGACCGATGCTTCCTGCGACTGTTTGATTGAAGCCGACAACAACGGCGACAATTTCGACGCAACTCCGGTGGCTCACCCCACTTTGCGCAACCTTTATTTGGTGGGCAACGGCAGCAGCGAGAACAAGCGCGGCATCCGTTTGCGTGCCGGTACACGGGCTAATATCGACGGCGCGAAGGTAGCGGGCAAGCCTAATCCGCTCACTATTGAAACGACGCAGACCGACGATGCTTTGGCCAACGGTACTTCCGTGTTGAAAAATGTACAGATTGCAGGTGTGTTGAAGAACGACGTGACGGGTGGAAAATATCTTTCGGCCAATTTCCTGACAGGACAAGGCAATGCTGAAAACGCCCAGATAGCCACGACGTGGGACGATGTGGCCGGTGATTTGTCTTTCGCTTGGTTGAATGACGCTTGGGTGACGGCTGTCCAATAAGCAATATCTTTATTTTAAAAGACAATCCCTCGGAATGCACAGTGGCGCAACCGGGGGATTGTTTCGGTTTTTCCGTATGCCTTTTGTTTATCGGATACTGACGGTGCACGGGCTGTCCAATTCGGTTTTCCACAGACGCAAGTAATCGAACCATGCTTTGCTGTTCTTGAAACCGTCTTTTTCACGCCGGGCACACACGGTGATGTAGTAACGGATATGCTTGTCGGCATCGGTACCTAATAGGGTGAGGTAATTGAACTCGTCTTCTTTCATTTCCTTGCGGCAGGCTTTGTCGGTATACAGTCCCAGGCCGACCCATTCGTCATGTTCCGGTGCACTTTTTTCCGGGACGTTATTCCCCCAACTGCCGCAAAGGCCATCTTCCTGCATGAAGCCGGTGGAGTGGCGTTCCAGCTTCTGTATACCCGTGCAGAAAGTCGCATCCGGCGAAGCACCATCGATACGGATGTCCACCTCCACGTCGCGGTGTCCGGCATAGAGCGTGTAGCGTTGGGTCATGTGCAAGGTTCGTCCGTGGTATACCCATCCGCCGTCGGCTACTTCCACTACGGTACGTACCGGTCCGTCGGCCAGGATGGTCTGCCTGCGCCAAGCCACGGTGTCGATGTAGCAGGGTTTGTCGTTTTGGTAACCTCGGAACGAACCTGCGCCCACAGACTGTCCGGCCCAGAGGATGTCACAACCGTATCCTTGTGCCAGTTGTTCGGGCGTGGTGTAGAATCCGGTGCTGTCCATCTCCAACCGATAGGAGGTTTTGCCGTACAGGTCGATGCTTTGCCGGTTGTCCATGTAGATGCGGAACGCTGCCAATCGGCTTTCGAAAACCGCACCGTGCCCGTAGATACTGTTGTACATGTCCAACAGATCGGCATCGCCGGGATAGGTGATGGATTTCACTTCCGGATGCTTTCCTTTCTCGTCGTGCAGTTTCAAGTAAGCGCGTGTTTCGCGAGGGTAGCTTCGGGGAGCGTCCGTATCGGACAGCGTGATACGGTACACGGCCTCACCTTGCGCCGGGATGTCGGCCGTGAAGGCCAGTTCGTCGGCTCGGAAGTCGCCGTTCAGGTCGTCCGCTTGCGAGGGGATTTCCCGTCCGTCGCAGACGACTTTAGCAGACCGTACATGCAGGCCGTCGGCATGGCGGTGCAGGTCGACCACCACCGGATAGGCTTTGCGTGCCATCCTCGTGGGATTGGATATGCGTACTTCCCGTATGATTTCACGGGCTTGTCCCGTTCCTGCGCAGGACAAGCCTATCAGGAACCAGGCCGATAATGGGAGTCTCATGGCCATATCTGTTTATTCTACGGCTTCTCCTTGCCCGTCTTCGGTGAGGTAGAAGAGCGGAGAAGGGTTTGTTTGTTTCACCTTATAATAATGTAAACCGCTGTCGTTCGTGCGCGGATACCAATGGCCGAGCAGGCGTATCATTTCCGCGCCGGCCCAGATGACGGGACCGTAACCGTGGGCAGCCTGATAGTTGGCCGGACGGTAGTAGTAGAACGCAGGATCGAATCCCATTCCTGTACCCACGCAAGTACCGTCCACTTGCCCGCCCTCCTTGATTTGCGTACTGACGGCATGCCATCCGAGTTGCGCCACCGGGCCGTAAGTGATGCCTTCTATCCATCCTTTGTTGATGGCGTGGGCGATGCAATATACATAAATGGCCGTGGCTGAGGTTTCTAAGTAGGAATCGCTGCGGTCCACAAGCTGATGCCAGAAACCTTCCGAACTTTGGTAAGCCGCCAATCCCTTGATGTGGCGGCGCAGTTGTTCGAGCAGGAACGGGCGGTCGGGATGGTCTTCGGGCAGGGCGTCGAGCAGTTCGCAGTTGGTCAGTATGGCCCATCCGTTGGCACGTGCCCAATGGAAGGTGGGCTGCTGCGCCAGTCCTTCCACGTAGCCGTGACGGTAAAGCCCCTTTTCCGGGACAAACATGCGGTCGATGAACTGTCGGCTGACCTTGGCCGCCTCGTTGAAATATCTTGTAGATTCCTCCTTTTTATAAATGCCACGATAAGCCAAAGAAGGGACTCCCATGAACATGTCGTCCAACCAGATGGTGTTGTGTTGCGGGCGGTGGCGTGCGAATGTGCCGTCGGGCAGGCGGTATTGTCCGTGTTCGATGAAAGCGAAATAATTTTCTATCAGGTCGGACAGCGGCAAGGACGTGTCGGCGATACGCGCCTTCATCATGGCACAACACATGGCTCCGGCATCGTCCAATGCTTTCGGGTGCAGGATTTGTTCCATCTGTGCGTCGGTATCTTTGTATTGTTCGTAAAGCTTGCGGAATCCCGGAGCGACTTCGGCCAGGAATTTGAAACGGCGGACGACGTAATCCTTGTATCGGTCATCTCCCGTCACTTCGGCGGCATCCAGCAATGCCTGATAAGTCACGCCCCATTCATAGCTCCCGATGCGGAACGCGCCCCGGTCGAGTGTGGCGCCGTGGGGAATGTGCCGGTAGTCGGTCACTTCTTTGCCGTCGGCGTCCAATACGCGTACGGGAGTATGCTGCTCAATGTAGGCGAATACCCGGTCGATGTCCGTCTTGACTTGTTCAGCGGTCAGGTCGCCGTAGGGTACTTTGTATTCCGGTCGGAGCAGGTGCAACGGAGTCGTCATGTCGTTGATTTCGGTTTCCTGCGCCATGGCGGAGTGACTGAGGGACAGGATGCCTGCGGCAAGGAGGCAGGCTTTGCAGATGGTTTTCATGCGTTTTGTTTATAAAATCAGGTTAATAATCAGGGCTGGCTTGCTGTAAAGGCACAAGCAACCCAAATGCAAAATTAGGAATAAATCCATAACGGGAAAGGGTAATTCCGCAGATTTTTTGAATTTATTTTCCGGGAAAATTGGATATTACGGAAGTTATGCTGAATTTTGCATGCAGATAATCGTAAAATCATGAAAAACCTGATTTCAATCTTGTGCATGGGGCTGTCCATGCTTTCCATGGGACTTTATGGTAAAAACGGCGTGTCGGGCGACTTGCGTTGGGTCGGTACGCGCCCTCCGACGGATTGTCCGGTCAGTTTGGGCATCCCGTTCCTGAAAGGGGAACTGGAGGCCGACGGCCGGGTGGTGTTAAATGACCGGGACGGTGCGGACATCCCGTCGGACTGTTGGCCGTTGGCTTATTGGCCGGACGGGTCAGTCAAGTGGCTCGGAGTGGCTGCGGTGGTGCCCGGAGAGGCGGAGGGCATCCGTTTCGAGACCGCCAGAAAAAAGCATAAAACGGAAAACCGTTCCGGGGCAAAAGTATGGGTGGACGAGGCAGGCTCTTTCTTCCGGGTGTCCACAGGCAAGGTGGAGGCTTATGTTCCCAAACGGGGCAGTTGTCTGCTCGACAGCCTCCGTTGCGAAGGGAGAACGGTAGGCGGACAGGCTGCTTTGCTGTGCTCCACGCAGAACCGTCCGTCGGCTGAAGGAGAGGCGGTACTGCATTTTACCGACTATCGCGGACAAGTGGAACGCGTCACGGTGGAACGTGCGGGGGATGTCCGGGCATTGGTGCGGATAGAAGGCCGTTATGCGAACGATGCCACGGGACGAAAATGGCTTCCGTTCACCGTACGCTTTTATTTTTATGCCGGGAGCGAACAAATCAAGATGGTACATTCCTTTGCGTTCGACGGCGATATGGACCGTGATTTCATCCGTAGCTTGGGTATCCGTTTCGAGGTTCCCATGCGCGAGGAGGTCTATAACCGCCACGTGGCCTTTGCTACAGCCGATGGCGGGGTATGGGCGGAACCGGTGCAGCCTTTGAACGGGCGGCGCATCCTGACATTGGACGGGGACAAAGGTTGGCAGGGGAGGCAGATGCGTGGCGAACGCATACCGGCCTACGAGAAGTTCGATGCCAAGAACCGTCATCTTCTCGACCATTGGGCGGTGTGGAACGGTTTCCGTTTGAGCCAGACGACGGCCGACGCTTTTTCTATCCGTAAGCGTACGCATGCCGACCGTCCGTGGATAGGGACTTTCTCGGGAACCCGTGCGCCGGGTTATGTATTTGCCGGAGACGTAAGCGGCGGATTGGGCGTGGCCCTGAAAGATTTTTGGCAATCCTATCCCACGGCTTTGCAGGTGGACAATGCCGCAGCCCGGAACGCCCGTCTGACCGTATGGATGTGGAGTCCCGATGCGGAACCGATGGACTTGCGTCATTACGACAATGTGGCGCACGATTTGGAGGCCAGTTATGAGGACGTGCAGGAAGGGATGAGCACGCCCTACGGTGTGGCGCGTACTCACACGTTGACTCTCGTTCCGTCTGTGGCTTATGGGGGAAAGGAGACGGTAGCCCGGACGGCGGCCATGTTAGCCGAAGATGCCCCCTTGTTGTGCACACCGGAATACCTCTACGCCAAGCATGCCTTCGGGGTGTGGAGCCTGCCCGACCAGAGCAACCCGAAGCGGGCACGGGTGGAGGACCGTCTGGAAGACTATTTGGACTATTACGTGAAGGCTGTCGATCAACATCGCTGGTACGGTTTCTGGAACTATGGCGACTTTATGCACACCTACGATTCCGTGCGTCATACATGGCGGTATGACGTGGGCGGGTACGCATGGGACAACACGGAACTGGCCTCCAATATGTGGTTGTGGTACAGTTTCCTGCGCACCGGCCGCGCCGACCTTTGGCGGATGGCAGTGGCCATGAGCCGCCACACGACGGAATGCGACGTGTACCATCTCGGACCTTTTGCCGGATTGGGGTCGCGTCACAACGTGAGCCATTGGGGCTGTGGAGCGAAGGAGGCACGCATCAGCCAAGCGGCATGGAACCGTTTCTATTATTATTTGACCACGGATGAGCGCAGCGGTAACCTGATGACAGAAGTGCGCGATGCCGAACAGAAACTTTATGACATCGATCCGATGAGGCTGGCTCTGCCGCGTGAGAAGTATCCTTGTACGGCACCGGCACGCCTGCGTGTCGGTCCCGATTGGTTGGCTTACGTCGGAAACTGGATGACGGAATGGGAACGGACGGGCAACACGGCTTACCGCGACAAAATCATCGCTGGCATGAAGAGCATTGCGGCCTTGCCCCACGGCATCTTCACCGGGCCGGGCGTATTGGGCTTCGACCCTGCCACGGGTGTGTTGAGCTACGAGGGAGACCCTGATTTACAGCGCACTGAACATTTGATTACCATCATGGGCGGTTTCCAAGTGATGAACGAGCTGATGGAAATGATAGACTTGCCGGAATGGAACCGCACGTGGCTCACCTTTGCCCGGGAATACAAGGAGAAGGCGCGCACGATTACGCACAATCCTTTCCCTGTGACGCGCCTTACGGCTTATGCCGCTGCCAAAACGGGGAACAGGGAACTGGCTGCCGAGGCTTGGGATGAATTGTGGCACGTGTGGCATAATGACAAACCTTTCACGGTGCGTCGTGTGGAGGTGCCCGAAGTTCCAGCACCGGTGGACGAGAATCCCGTGGTGTGCACCAACGATGCGGCCACATGGAGTCTGGCCGCCATCTACATGCAGGAAGTCATTCCCGAATAGCTAAAAACAGCCTTTCTTGTCGTATTTTGCTTCGGAGTGTGCTCGTAAGTTGCGCGAACAGGGCACTTGTTGCGGACAGGTCACGGTGTTTGCTTATACCAGCCGTTTCCGGACGGATGTTCCCGGCAATATGGTCCATCAACAGGTACGTATGCCTGTACCGACACAGGATACGGCCGAAATTGTACATGCGGCTTTGGAAGCGTTGCGGTTGCATGCGTATGACGGGCATTTCGATTACAAGAAAGCCGGCGTTATCGTTTGGGATTTGTCGCCGCGTGAAGCGGTCCAGACGGATTTGTTTGATAAGTTGGATCGTGGAAGGCGTAGGGCGTTGATACGGGCTGTTGACGAGATAAACCGTAAGAACGGGCATAACGCGGTGAAAGTGGCAGCATTGGGAACCGGACAGAAATATGCTTCGGAAAGGCAATACGTTTCGCGACGTTATACAACGAATCTGGATGAGGTCTTGGTGGTGAAAGTGTGAGAGCTTCAGTTTACCTTTTTGTGTTATTTTATGCTAAAATGAGCTTTAGCCCCGTTTTTTTCTCCTGATTTTCATTCTGATATTGGAAACATTTGCTTCCTTTGTAAGAGGAAGAAAAACAATTTTTAGGAACCTTTTAAATTTTAAGAATCATGAGAAACGTTTACTTTACTTCATTACTGATGCTTTGCATGAGTGTCCATGTGAAAGCCGGAGATTGGATGAAACGTCTGCCGGACAACCTTTTTGTATCCCAAGTTTCTATTCCCGGAACGCATGATGCCGCTACGGGGAATGGGGTTACTTTGGCTTCCTTTTCTCAATGTCAAGATATAGATGTGGCTACGCAGTGGTCTATCGGAATCCGTGCTTTCGATTTTCGTCCGAAAGTTAAAGGCGATTATCTGAATATCAACCATGGGATTTCTGAAACTAATTTACGTTTCGACGCTGCTTTGTATCTGTTGCGGGATTCGTTGAAGGAGCATCCATCCGAATTTGCGGTGATCCATTGTTTGTATGCCTCCGGTTACGATAGTGACAAAACCAAATACGAAACCATGTTGCGCGAATTATTGTCGCGTGAGGATTTGAAGGACTATTTCATTCCGTTCCGGCGGGACTTGACGGTAGGGGATATGCGGGGAAAGATCTTGCTGTTGAGCCGTGACCAATATGCCGGTAAACCGATAACAGGCGGTTTTTTCCAGAGCTGGTGCGGTTGGTTGGACTGGAATGCACAGTCTTCTTGCAGTATCATAGGGGAGAGCGCGGCATCGGATTATAAATCTCCTTTGTGGGTGCAGGATTATGCCAATACGAAAGATAGCGAAGGAGGTGTGGCCAAGAAGGTAAGCGCGGTAACCGAGATGCTGGATCATAGTACGAAACATGTGACAAAAGACGAGTCGGACGTGGTGTGGGTGTTTAACTTTGCATCGGCTTATCCCGGGTCGATATCCATGGCGAATGGCTATCGTGAGAATGCGACCTACACGAATGCGGCTATTATAGAGTATTTGCAGACGCATGAAGCGGGGCCTACGGGAGTTATTCTGATGGATTATTGTGTGGACAGGAGTCCTAACGAGGTGGATGGAAAGTACCTGACGCGTGGGCGCGAGTTGGTGGATACCTTGATTGCCAACAATTACAAATGGTTGGAACGTAGGAATAAGACGGTGTACGACAAGGCTTTGGAACGGATAGACAAGCTTTATGAGCAGTTGCAGGAGGCTCAAGAGAGTATTGCAACCGAATGCGCGGACGTGGCTGCCGAATTTGAGGATGAATTGGCTGCGGCAAAGGAAGTTATCGATCAACAAAAATATGAGATCGACAGTTTATATGCCGGATGGCTGTTCACGGAAAGTTATACGGTCGATTATACCGGGACCTATAGGATTATAAGGCAAATCGAGAAAGATGCGGAGAAAGCTCAGGCTGAATTTGATGAGGCATCGGGCATTCATGCGGTACAGGCTGAGCATATAGGAAACGATTGTCAGATATTCTCACTCACCGGAGAACGTTTGGATGCTCTTCGTCGTGGTACGGTCTGCATCGTGAAGTTCCCAGACGGTAAGGTGCGGAAGGTCGTTTGCAAATAAGGCTGCTCCCGGTATTGGGCATAGGCAAGCCGGATTGGGCTTACGGAAGTCAAGCCGGTTGGTAAGATAAGGAGGATACACTTGAATGGCAGAAGCCGTATGGAGGTATCCTCCTTCTTCATTCTCTCCTCACCAGAGTTTTCCCAAAAACTCCTTTCATCCTTCAGGATGTATGGTAAATGGCTTTCATACAATGTGTTATGGGATGAAAGATAAGAAGCCCATCTTTCAGCTTCCTTTCATTGCGGAAGGCGGTAAAAAGTTCTCAGCCGAACGATAAATCATTCTCAGCCAAACGATTTTCCGTTCTCAGTCGAACGATTTATCGTTCGCCGCAGAACGAAATGAAGCATGGCTGAAGGATGTTTGGAACATCTTTCAGCTTGTAACTACAAGGTAATAAGAGACTTATCATACAGTCTGAAGGATGAAAGGTGTTTTTGGGAAAACTCTGGTAGGGAGGAGAGAGGCTTTTGATGTCCATAAAAAAGAAATCCTGACCACCTCATCAAGAAGTGTTCAGGATTCTTTTTCTGTGCGCCTGATAGGCTTGAAGAAGATGAGATATTTTATATCGATGAGGATTATAACGGATTCAGTAGCTACGAATTTATTCCTGATGAAGAAATAGAAAGCATTTATGAGTATTGTAAGGAACATCAAGAACTGAAAAATGAGATAAAAGAATTTCATCGGTTAAGGCAAGTAAAAGATGTTCTTAGTATAACATTTGATATATCTTCTGTTGCTAAAACCTATAAAGAATAATCATATCAACAAACAATCCTGTTGATATGGTGATACAGGGTTTATTCCTCTTTCAGAGGAAAGCGGAGCAATCATTTCCGTTTACAAAGGCAAAGTAAGCACGGGGCTTTCTGTCGGCTTCAAGGTCAGGCGGCTATGCAGTTAGGGGAACAATCTCCACCCTCATTCTTCGGGTAGTATTCTTCCCCTAAACCTTGCTTCCGACCGCCCCATGCAAGAAAAGCCTTTGAAAACGGAAACGACCGCTCCGCCACCCTCCGACCGAAAGGGAAAAATAATATATGGGGAGTTAGGGTTGGGCAAGTACAGGAAATATAGCCACAGTTCTGCACACTCTGCAATGAGGGTACAGTGTGTTCATTTAGTCAAGTCGGTATAATGAAGATATTGATTATAGCAAGGAGGGTTATACCGCTATTTCCGTATATGTTCACCCGAACATGGCAAGGTATGTTTTGAGTAACTCAAAACCTTTCGGGAGTAACCCGAAAGTGTGTCCGCAGGAGCACAGCAAGATGTCTTTTCTGCCGCTCAAAAAGATTTGAGCAGCCCGAAAAGCCTTGCCGTCCATGCGGACAATCTCACCTCCAAAGTCGGTAAATTAATTTTTTAGGGAAAAAGATGGTTAGCTATAACCTATAAGCTAAATAAAAGTAGTACTTTTGCATATTGGGATATTATATATAATTTTGATTGTAAAAGACATATGAATACAATGCCATTAGAAGCTGATACACGGAATCTTATTGATACCGCTTTAACTAATTTAGGATGGAAGTTAAACGGAAAAGATAAGAATGTTTTCTTTGAGCAGCCCAAAACAGAAGCAGAACGCAAATCTCTCGGAGGCAAACGTCCTGATTATGTGTTGTACTCAAATGAGAGTGATAGACCATTAATTGTTATTGAGGCCAAAAAGAAAGGCACTCGCCTTGATGCAGCAATGGAGCAAGGCATTAGTTATGCCCGTGCAATTAATGCTCCACTTGTATTTGCTACAGATGGTGTCTTTTGTAAAGCATATCATACAGAAGCCAATAGAGTTCCTATTTTAAATGGGGAAGAAATAGACGAGTTTATCAGAGAAACTCTTGCGTTGCGGTATTTGACAACTTATGAGGTAAATACCGTAAGTCCCAAGGTTCAATATGATAGAAAAGAGCTAATCCGCATATTTGATGAAGCAAACAATATGTTACGAGGGGAAGGATTGCGTGCTGGTATCGAACGTTTTGGTGAGTTTGCAAATATACTATTTCTAAAACTGATTAGTGAAAGCGAACAAATCAAAAGAGAAAGTGGTATCAAAACGCTTTTTGATGCAACAGCATGTAGTTGGGATAGCATTAAAAATATTCCTTTTACAACTCGCATTGACTATATAAATAAAACGGTTTATGAAAAACTAAGAGCCTGTTTAAATTTTCCTGTTTGAAATAAAAAGAGTGCTTCTTCTTTC